>TARA_R100000808_G_scaffold672_3_pt1 | contig 23887 bp, 25 predicted proteins | sample TARA_R100000808 | Tara Oceans TARA_R100000808 (sample SAMEA2622852) | marine metagenome | biome: marine biome (ENVO:00000447); feature: marine epipelagic mixed layer (ENVO:xxxxxxxxx); material: "saline water (ENVO:00002010), including plankton (ENVO:xxxxxxxx)" | depth 140 m | reverse complement strand
TCATAGCTTACTCCAGTGAGGCTATTGCCTCGTTTATCCCGTGCGTTATTGCAGGGAAGATGGAGCGGGGGAGGGTGCTGTCCCCTCCCCCTTGGTTGCATCTATCGATGCGGGTGGGAGTTGAGATAGATTGAGGCTGTAACGCTCAACTGTCCCAACTTGTGGTTAGTGAAGCACTCACTACACACCTTATTGCCCCGGATTAGCATCCAGGTGTTGGGTGGGTAAGGGTGCTTGCATGGACTGTCTAAGTCCTTCTTAGTTACGGGTTTGAAATAACCCATAGCTTACTCCAAATGGGGCTTAGCCCCGGCTTATCCCTGCGGTATTGCAAGGAAGGCAAGGAGAGGGGGGCAGGTATTGTCCCTGCCCCCCAGTGCTTCTAAAGGATCATCAGTGCCAGTAGCAGTATGATCCAGAAGAGCACTCCACGGGGTGAGGTGCTATTCAGCATCGGATGCGTCCTCCGCATCCTCCTCTGACGTCTCAACAACGTCAGCCTCACTCTCGGATGACTCGTCGCCACCCTCTTGCTCTGCCTTTACTTCCGCATCGTATTCAGCTAGCATGGCTGCCTTTCTCGCGGCAGCCTCAGCCGCTAGCTGTCTATCGATTGCAGCCTCGTAAGATGTCCGGTCAAAGCGAGCTTCTGGGAACTCGCCAGAGTCTTTCACCTTCTTGATTGCAGTCTGGAAGTTAGGCGCAAGCTCAACCTCTCCGTTTGCTCCGATTAGAAGCTTGACTTTCCCCGTAGGGTTCCCGTCCTTGTCTTCCTCCTGGATGCAGGGGATAAGGCCTTGGGTTTCGGAGTACTTAGTACCCTTCTTCTCGCCTCCTTTACCCTTCTGCTTGCGGGTGTGGATTGTGCATGCGCTGAGCGCCGTGATTGTCCAAGTGGCTTTTGATTGAGCCATCTGAACCTCCTTGTGGCCCTTTCGGGCCGTTTATTCCCGAGCCGACATTGGCCGGGAAAGCCTTAGGAGTTTTGTCCACCATCGTATTGAGATTTGAAAGATCAGTGCGGTTTGACACCGGCTCAGCCTCTCGGCTTGAACTGCATTTAACCATGTGACGTCACAGTGCAACAAAATAGTTTGAATCTCAAGCTAAAAACACCCGAAAATGGGCCATTTTTACCAAGCTGAGACACCCATTTTTCTGCCCATAATCGGCCATTCAAGCGAGTATGGGGGGATATGACCCTCTAAAAGTGGTCTATTAGGAGAAGGCACGAAAAAAGTTTGAATTAGAGGGTAGGGTGACGCCAAATACCAGCCCCCTCACGGGGCATAGGGGCTACCCTTTCCTTTCCACGGGACAAGCTATGCGCGGGCTTTCCTTTACCTCAGTCCCCAGCACAGCCCTACCAGCACAGCCCCATGTCCCATGTCACGCCACGAAAAACCGCCACCACGCGGAAGCATCCCCCTTTTTTCGCCCCCCCAGGCTTTCCTGGGGAGTCTCTTTCGAATACAATTAGTTTTGCAAAATGACTGACGCCACATGCACGAAGAAAGGTGGATACACGCATTGGCTGTTGCACTCGGCTGAAATCCCGAGGAAGCAGTTCAATCAGAGTAATCTCAGCTTCTACCACCTAGCGCTAGCTTTCGGATTCTGTACTCCGTACATGCAGGATCAGAAATCATGGCGAATGGTGTCAATTCCCCAGTTTCAGGCCGCAATGCGCAATCTGAGGTGGGCGATTTGGAGGGATCGCAGGATTCTGCACGGGGTCTACAGTAAGGCCATGTTCGTGGCACCAGAGAAGTGGCCTAAAGATGTTAGGGAATCATTTAGATTAGTAGATCCGCCCACGCCCTATGAGGTCGCATGCGTGCTATTGGTTGAGCCCCATGCGAATTTCTGGTCCCTGCACGTAGGTGCGCCCAAATATGTCCAGTGTGCGCTGTCTACCCTGAAGTGGTGGCTGATGGGAATGCCCGAGGAGGCTTTATCGACTGTCCTGGGCATAGGGGGGAGCGCGTTACATGAGATCCTGGCTATTGCTGTCAAACACGCTATGGACAAGCCGAAGTTCGCAATCTGGGCGCTCGGTGGAAGCCTGATTCCGGTGTGTACGAACAGAACCATGCTCCAGGTCGCGGAATCTTTCGCGCTGGGAAAGTCTCTCCCGTCGAACTCTAAGGGCAGCGGCGCAACGCAACAGGCGCGAACAGCACAAAACCGTCTTTTCAATCACCCATATGTACAAGCTCAGCTTAAATCTGGTGTACGTATCGGACCATTGTGTAGGCCAATCTTTCTTCCGGGCATCGTTTGGGATTCTTCGGCGGATAAAAAACAATGGGAAGTCTCAGAAGATCGTGGAGCTAAACAGATTCTAAAGGTTCGGACGCAAATTTCCAAGTATCCCGAACAACACCCTGAATGGTTAGATCTTTGAGTACCCCTTCGGGTCAAAAAGGGAGGCGCGGAGGGAGTCAACTGTCTTATTAGACACAACTGCAGGGGAAACATCCGTTATACTGGACGCATGGACAAAAAAGAAGATCTTGTGCCCATCGAGGAATCCGCTGCGCTAACTCGCGTTTCTACCACACTTCAGAAGAAGAAGGTACGCGAGTTGAATGACATAACGGACTTATGCGCTGACGCGATGACCGCAATTGTCAAAAAAGAAATGTCTACTGGTGTTGCCAGAGAACTCCGCCAGTGGGCTGAACTTATGTATACTTGCGTTCAGGCTCAACGTGTTTCTGGTGAAGGTGGTGGTGTGAACTTCGTTACTCAGCTAATTCAGATGAACGGCGCGACAGAAGAAGCCCGTGAGCGCGTCGAGGAAGTTTTCGACATTAAGGATGTTGGATGAAGATTGTTCCCTGGTCCTGGATGACGAAGATTGAGCAGAAGTGGTTTGAAACACTTTCTCCTGACGATCTTGAGGATCTCAAGTCATTCGGAATGGAGATTTCTCAGAGCGATCACCCTGAGTATGGCGGTCGTGTTCTTCAGGTGGGGAATCCTAATAAAGCCAATCAGTATTTTGATGAGGTTTGGGAGTCCTGGGAGCGTAGCGTCGGTGAGGCAGATGTATTAGACGAGCCTCCTCGTACATTCGATCCAACTATGAGGGATCCAGGCCGCTATAATGAGATGGCAACAGATCTTCCTCACTTCTCAGCACGCTATTTGTCGCCTGATGAGTATGAGCCATATCGTTATCGCCCTCCTGAGAGTCGAGAACAATTCGAGAATCGGCATCGTCCTCAGCGGAAAGTAGTGCCTATTGACGCTCCAGATCGATCAGGTGCTGGTGAGTTTTATTATCCTCATGGCACTAAGAAGGAGGCGCTTCAGCGGAAGCGAGAGCAGATCAGACAGGGGGTGATCGATTCACATGTCGAAGAAAATCTCATGCGGAATCTTAGGCCCGAAGATGCAATTCCTGGGACTGGAGATCCTGTACCCCCTTCTGAGGCAATTGATCTAGAAGTACGCCGACATCGAAAGAAGCTTCACAGCCTATTTGATGATCTTGCTGTTGCTTCTACTGATGATGAGATCTATGAAGCTATACGAGCTGCTGATCAGTATATTTATGATCGAGAAGTCAAATACTCTGCGAAAAGCTCTAACCGAAGGAAAGAGTGGCAACTTAAGCTGGCTAATGAGTTTGAGGAGAGCGCACTGGATTCTGATGCGTTTAGGCAAAGACTCCAGCCTATGGATGGTCCACCCATCAAGGGATCTCCAGGAGCCCGAGGGGAAATTATAGATAAAGCTATTGATGTAGGTGTTTTAGAAGAAGCAGCTGGAATCGATAAGTCCGATTTTGATCAGATTGAAGCCATGATTGAGATGAGGCGCAATCTGGGCTTGAATTTGGGTGGTGGGGCAGATGAGTCTTTGGACTTTATCCACCAAGTGCGGACGACTTTTGGGGAGCTGCCACCAGAAGAATTCGCTGTTTCTCAGGAAGAAGTAGATGCTTTCATGGAGAAGCTACAGAAGTATGGAGAACGTCAGTACTCAGATCTCTCTCCCGCCTCTCAACAGGCTAGGGCTCATTGGGGATATGGTCAGCCTGGAGATGTTCGCCAGTTTCCGACAGAAGAGCGGAGGAAGTCTCAGTCAGCCCAATTGAGCAAAGAAGCTCAAGAAGCTATAGCGAAGCACCAAGAAGAGTTCTCTAAAGCAATTACAGAGATGAAGCAGCCGGGTCTACGCGCAGCTACCCTCAAGGGTGTTTTTAAGAAGCTTGGAACAGTGGGAGCAAAGCTGGGTGGTGTCGGTACTGCTGTTGATCTTCTTTGGCCAGCTAAGCTTGAAGGAGATCCCTACAAAGCTTCGGAGAGTGCTACTGGAGTTCCCAAAGGATGGACTGGTCCTGAGTGGAGAGAGCGTCAAGAGCGGGATGTAGCAGGGGCAGAGTGGCTATCCCAACAACCAGGATATGGAGATACTCCACCTTGGGCCAATGTTCCTTCTCGCCCTAGAGATCCTGAAGCGTATGAAATGCTTGCTCCTGGACAACAGAAGCAAGAAGATCGTTTAAAAGCGGTGGAAGAAGCTGTTAGGATGGATGAGATGAGGAAGAGACGGTAGTGGCTACTCTAGAAGAGAAACAACAGGCTCTCGAAGCCGGTCCTCCAGAAGAATACGACGCTTCCAGTTTTGGCGATGCAGGTGAGCTTGCTGCCCATCAAGCCGGAGATCCAGCCGAGATGTCTAAGGCTGAAGCTGTTGGTCGGATGCTTGATGAGGCTCGGAATACTCCAGAGCCTCCTCCACCCGCTCCGCCCGCTCCTCCTGATCCTCCAGCTGCCGAGTCTCCTTCTGCTGATTGGACGTACATTAACGACTTCATAAGCAGACATGCTCAGAAGGCAGTTGAGGAGATCGGTGATACTGAGGATGCCGGGGATACGGGCGATTTTGAAGATACTGGCGATTTTGAAGATACTGGGGATACTGGAGATCCAGACTACGATTTCAATGAAGAAATGGATCGTATGTTTGAGAACATGACTCTCGGTCCTGACTATGAAGAGCTTCCTGGTGAGGGTGGCGATAGGCAGGTAGCAGCAAGAGATGCCCTCCGATTCCAACAGCTCCGAGACTTTCTGGCAGAGGGTGGTATCGAAATGTTCGAACCGATAGAACCGATAGAACCGAGGTAAGAATGGCTGGAGATTACACACAGCAACGACATGCAGCCGCAGCAGATGCAGTTCAAATGGGCCAAGTTCTGAAGGATCTTCAGATGGCTGAGGTAGGACTATATCGAGAGCTTAGTAATGAGCAGGATCCAATTCGAATCCAGCAGCTTATGGAAGAATTGAAGGATATCCAGAAGGCAATTAAGCAGGCTCAGAAGGCTGCTATGAGTCCAGAGGGGGCGCAGGAAGAGGCAGTGATGGAAGCCCCTCCCCCTGAGATGGCTCCAGCACCTGCAGGACCGCCCCCTGAAATGGCCCCCGAAATGGCCCCTGCTCCTGTGATGCCTCCCGAATGAGTACTGCCCAGCAAGTTCTGGATTTTCTGCGTTCGCCAGAGCAATCTTTGCCGAAGCTGGGGAAAGTGCATGACCAGAAGACTGGCCAATTCGTTCCATACGATCCATACCGCATTACGGAAACGATGCAGGCTGAGATCTTAGCCTATATGAGCAACCCCCCAAGAACACCAGACGGGCAGACGCGGTTTCTAACACTTCTGACCGCTCGGCAGATGGGGAAGTCTCTAACTTCAGAATATGCCTGCTATCCAAAAGCAGCTTTCAATCCTGGATGGGACCATGTGTGTATTGCTGACACGAGTGACCGTGCTGAGTATTTGCATAAGCGTGTTCACCATCTCCATGGGAATTGGCCGAGTGAAGTCCGAACTCGAACGATGGTCAGCCGAGAAAGCCGACAATTGACGTTTCGGCCCTTAGAGGGCGGAAAAATGCGTATTTTGTCGGCAGAGGCAGGGGCTGTTGGTATTGGACAGTCTCCTGACAGTTTCCATGCTTCAGAGTGCGCATTCTGGGCAGATTTCTCAGGGTCTATGTTTTTGATCAACCCTAGTCTTGCAAATCGTGATCATGCACTTGTGATCTTCGAATGTACGCCTTGGGAAGCTCGAACGGACTGGCATGATCATTGTGTTTCCGCCAAGAAGCAAGAAGGTCGCCATTTCTATAAATTCTACCCATTTTGGGATGGAAAACTGAATCGACGAAAATGGGAGTTCGATTGGGTTCTAGATAATGAAGAAATCGGGCTTTTGAATCGATATGGGGGAGAAGGGCTAACTTTGGAGAATCTATCCTTTCGTCGGTTCATGATGGAGACAGATTCGGAACTTCGGCGTCGTCCAGAGCTATTTGGTGTTTTTTATCCCTATGATGATCTGAGCTGTTGGCTACAAGCGTCAAACGCTGCAATTCCTAGCCATGCTCTTGAGAAGCATCTGAAGAAGCCTACAACTCCTTGGACTGGCCCATATATGGAATATGAGCAGCCAGAAGCTGATGCCATCTACGTTATCGGTGTTGACCCTTCTGGCCACTCGGCTCGTGACCATGCCGCCTTTCAAGTCTTGAAATGCTGGGATGGGGAGTGGACTCAGGTTGCATGCTTTGCTGACCACATTGATCCGCTAGCATTCTCTCGTAAGCTTGCAGATGTCGGTTTGAAGTATAATCGGGCTCTGGTTGTTGTAGAGTCAAACGGTGTGGGTCAATCTGTTCTCGCTTTGCTTCGAGAGTGGGATTATCCCAACATTTTCTTTGAGAAGGTCCGTCGTCCTGGATTTACTTCTACGGCGAAAAGTATAGACTTATGTTTGGGCTATCTGGTAGATGCTCTTCTAGATGAGCTAGACTTTAACGATAAAGATACGGTGGAGCAGTTGACGACATATCGCCACGATAAGCGGATTGAAGAAGGACCAGGACCAGAAATTGCTCGTGGTCAGCCTTCTCGCCGCCGTAGGGATCGTCACCACTGGGATAAGGTCAGTGCTTTGATTATGGCTATTGTTGGTTCGAGATACGCGCCACGTCGCCATCGTCCCGTTATTGATGAGAACGGGGAGAATGTAATCGTGTTTCGCCCACTCACTTACGATGAAAAAACAGCTCTTCACCGGAAACGGCGGAAGCGTAGCAAATACTGGATTTAACTATGGCTACTTCTTCAACTAAGACAGCTAATCCGATGGCCTACAACATTATGATCGAAACCGATCTGACGAGTACGATGCTTCAGGATGTTGGAAATGGCTCTATTACGATCTATTCCATGCATTTGAACAATGCCGCCAACTCAGGCTCGGTCTATGTGAAGTGCTACAACAATACTAGTGCTACTACAGGCTCAGACAATCCAGAGCTTATCTTCCGCTTGTTTGGAACTCAGGTTCTCGATGTGGTTTTTCCAGCTGGGCTAACGATGTCCACTGGACTCTGCATTGCTTGTGTAGATTCTGTGGGTACGGCTGGTACAACGAGCCCAACTAACGATGTCAAAATACGCTTGGTGACTTCCTAAAGGGGCAATGAATCATGGCAACTACTACATTCACTTTCAGTTCTAATGCTGCATCGGCTGTAATTACAGATACCGATAGTGATACTACTGTTGAAGCCAATGTGGCTTCGGGTGGTGGAAACATCTTGCAGGTGACTATCGATAACTCTGCGAATACTGTTCCTCATACGACTGTACTTTGGGATTCAACTTCAGTTATTGGCTACGACGGTGCAGACTGGAATAGTGGTCCTCAGGTTTGTCTCTTGGCACCAGCAAGTACATCTCAGACATATGTATTCCCCCAGGGAATCAAGTTTGAGAATGGCATTAGTTTCGCAACGACTACTGCAGGCGGCACACAAAGAGGCTCTGCTCCATCGAGTAATGTCACTGTTACTATAATGGTGGCTGCTGTCGACCTTGCAACTACACCGTAGGAGATCTCATGGCTCTCTGGAATAGAGATAAAGATAATAAGAAAGCCGCACGTAAGGCAATCCGTGAAGGTCGACAGGAAGCACGCCAAGCGGGTCGCCAAGCCCGTGATGAGACGCTGGCTGCTGGTGGAACTCGTCGGCAAGCTCGCGCAGAGAAGCGACTGGCAAAGCGTGCTGCAAAGCAATCTTCGCCTGAGGATGAGAAGCAAAAAGCGAACCTAACGAGCCAAGTTGCCATTATCTATAAGAACAAGAAGAAGAAGTAATGTCTTTAGACTCTAAAACTCTGACTTCGATTATTGAAGCCCATGTAACTCGGGCTCAAAAAGAGCACCCTACTTGGGATAAGTGGCGTGCTTGGTATCGTTCAGAGTTTTGGGGGGATTACAGCTTCTCGAATGATGATGCTCTACTAGTAGAGAATAACTACCTCTACTCCTTCTGCGATACGATGGTAGCTAGTGTCACTCCACCGAATCCAAGAGTGACGTGTGTATCTCGCCGTAATGATGATGAATCTCGTATGGCAGCCAAGTATAGAGAATCATTGGTAAATGATGTTCTTTATCGAGTGTCTGCTCATAATACGCTTTGGCAGATGGCTACTCATGCCTCTGTATATGGTCGATCCATTGTAAAGACTGTCTGGAACTTCAATCGAAAGCGCCCTGACTTTATTGTGCTCGATCCACGCTATGTCTTCTTTGATATGAGTGCATCCCGGTGGGACGACATTCGTTACGTTATCGAAGTTACAACACTTACAAAGTCTGAATTCTATGCTCGCACTAAAACAAAACTCAAGGGCAAGAGCCGAAAGAAGCAGTACGATGGCGGTGTTGCTAAGCAAGCTCAGTTTGGGAGTTTTCCTGGTTGGTTGAAGGATAAAGAAGAAACTTCTACTGAGTTGAGTGAGAAGATTCGAGAAGTCTTTGAATGGGTTACTGTTTATGAAGTCTATGACTTCACTAATGACCGTTACTACCACATGCTGGAAGGGATCGAAGACCCACTATTTATGGGCGATCTTCCTTACGTTTTTGTACGTAATCCTTTTTCCATTCTCTCTTTCAATGACAATCTTGCTGACATTGGTGGATTGGCTGACAGCCAGCTAGTTGAGCGTCAGCAACGCCGTCTAAACGAACTAGATACACTTGAGCTTCGGCATGCTCAGTCAAGTATTCCAGTTACGGTTGTTAATGAGGCTCTCTGCGATAATCCTGAAGATTTCATGGATCAGGTTGCGGAGGCTACAAGCCCTGGTGATGTTGTACGCCTTCATGGGAAGAACGCTGCTCCCCTAGGCGAGATCCTGGGCAATACGCCCACGTCATCATTGACTCCTGATTTCAGTCAGATTCGAGATCGGATCGAGTCTTCAATCCAGTTTGTATTGGGTATTCCTGAATATGCCCGTGGTGTTGCTGGCTCTACTGAGGTAGCGACTGAGCTTGCTCTGGTTGACGCTGCTATGCGTACCCGACTGGGCCGACGTACTAAGCGTATTAATGATGTAATCGTCTCATTGGCTGAGGGGATTATTGGTCTATATGAAGAGTATCTAGATTCAGCAGAAGAGATTCCAGTTCGCGTATCAGGAACTCAGAAGGCTGCAAAGGTTGCTCGGAAGCATTTGATTGCCCGTAGTCCTCAGATGGCTGAAGACATGAAAGCGAATGGGGAGCCGATTGAAGATCCTCTTGAGATCGATTTTGAGGTTGTCCCATATAGTCCCACTGAGAATAGTAAGACTGCTCAGGTCAAGAAGCTGACTCAATTCATGGAGATTCTGATTCAGAATCCACATATTGACCAGAGAAAGCTGACAACACATCTTCTAGAAGTCTTGGATATTCAGAACGATGTCATGGTTTCTGAAGAGGAGATGCAAGCTGCTCAGCAACAGCAGATTGATATGTCTCAGATGGAAGCCCAAGCTGGTCAAATGGCAGCACAAGACATGGGCCAAGATTCTATTGCAACAGGTGGAATGCCCGAAGGAGTCTCTGAGATTCCTGTAGGCGGCATGGGTGCAATGGCAGGTGGGGCTGGTTCTCCCACTCCAGAACCTAAGGGATTCGCATAATGGCACTCGCTATCGGTGCAGGTGTATCGGCTGCCTTGGCAGCTTTGAAAGCGGGTGCAGCAGCTGGAGGTGCGGCGGGCGCAGCAGGTGCGGCGGGTGCTGGCGGAGGGGGGTTGGCTGCAGGTCTTAAGACGGCTGGCTCTGCTATAAAAGCTGGGGCAAAAGCTGCGAAGATAGCAAAAGGGGTGAATAAGGCTGCCCGTGCTGCCAAAATAGCAAAGGCTGCTCCTAAGGTAACTACTCGACTTCAGGCTGCTCAGTCCGCCCTACAAAATCAAGGGCTTCGTACAAAGGTAGGAGACTGGAGCCAAAAGGCTGTTGAGGCTGCTCCTGAAGGCCTCCAAGAAAAGATTTCGGGAACCCAAAATAGAATTCAGAAAGCTAAAGATTGGCGAGATAAGACTTTCTGGGATTTTGAGGGTGGGGATGCAGCCCGAGAGAAGTTCCAAAAACGTGCCATTGGAAACATCCAAGATCAGCTTCAACAAGCATCTGAACCAGCTGCGGCTCCTTCAAGTGAGCCTACTATGGATCAATATGGTCAAGATGTAGCTGACCTTAGGCGTAAGCAGCGAGGATATTAATGCCAATCTACGATCAGAATTGCCCGAAGTGTGGTGTGCATGAAGTTTTCTGTCGTAAGGAAGAACGCCATAACTGCCGTAAGTGTGGCGAGCCCTGCTCTAGAATTCCAGGCGTAATGCATGCTCAAGGCATCATTTGGGATAATGCTGAAACCAATAAGCAACTTGGGGTCACTTGGCATACCAATGAGGAGAAGCGTCAGTGGATGAAGAGACATCCCAATGCTATTCCCATGGAAAAAGGCAGTAAGGAAGACCGAGATTTTAAGCAGGCAATCCGTACTCGGGAAGATCGAGTACTTAAGAATGCTGGCTTCAATGATGTTGAGGACTTTAAGCGTGAAGCTAAGAAGAAAAAGTCTCTTGACATAAATGCAGCTAAGTAGGTAAAAATACTTGCGTAGGGGATTATATTATAATGGCTGAAGACGCTTTGCTTTCTCGACTCGGTTCTGTCTTGGACCGTTTTGGTCGAGTTCCAAGCCCGGTTGAGGCGCAGATGCAAGAAGCTCAGCCAGAGCCTCCTGTTCCGCCAGAAACTCCTGAAGCAGTGCCTCAGGGCGCTCTCGATAAGATGGGAGGATCTGAAATGCCCCAGCGCTCCATAGATACTCTAGATGCTGCCCGCGCTGCTCTAGAGAATTATAGAAATCGTAGAGGTGTATAGTGCCGGGATCATATAGTGATTATTTGGCAGATCCGGCTACGGATGAAGCAGAAGGCCTCTTGAACGATCTGATCGCTCAAGATGCAAGTGGCCTTGAAATCATTAAAGCATTGGAAACTGCAGGCCTTCGTATTTACAATACAGCTGATATTGAAGAGTATGAAGAAGAGCCGGAAACAGGAGAGATGGGAATGGAACCCTCTCCAGCGATGGCTGAAGAGGTTGAAGAAGAGGAAGAGGGGGATGAATATGAAGGCGGACCAATGTATGATGAAGAGCTTGCTGACTCTGGTCCTGGCCCCTCCATGGTTGGAGGTGATGAAAATGGGAATCGTGCTTTGATTATTGAAGCTGTTCGGTTCGGCATGGATGAAGATAAGAAAAGGAAGTCTAAGTCTGGTAAGTCTGAATAGTCTGTTACATTTGGAATTGATATGAGTGAAGTTTCGACCAGCCCCACCGCTTCCGCCGCTCCCGCAGCGGAATCCTCTGCTCCCACATCTGCTGGAGTAGATGGTCCCGCTGCGGTGACCGGAACAGATTCGGTGGTGGAGTCACCCGCGCCATCAGGGGAACTGACGGCATCGACTGAAACACTTGCAGAGCCAATTTCTGCAGAAACACCGGAGGTGATGAGTAGCGCCGAGGAGCCTACATCCGCATTCAATCTTGATTCCTGGGATGGAAATATTGATGCACTACCTGAAAATCTTCGTGGCCCCATCCAATACCTACACCGCCAACTAGAAGGTGGTTACACCAAAAAGTTCCAAGAGCTAGCTGCTGAAAAAGAACAATTTGAGCGTGATCGAACTTCTTGGAAGGCGACGAAAGACAGTAGATCAGAAGAATCTAATTTTCTTCAATCTCTGATGTCAGATGAGGAAGATCCACGAATTGCTGAGATGACAGGCCAACTTGAAGAGTACAAGTCCAAAATGGAAGCTCTTCAAAGCGAGTACGATGGGTACAAAGAGACAGTAGATGCTGATCTCAATGAACAGGCTGAAATCTATGCACAACAATTTCGGGATAAGAATGCCGATATTTTCGACAGCGAAGAGAAGAGAACTCAACTGTCTCGCCTCCTTAGCGATGGTTGGGATCCTGAAAGCGGTGTAAAGCTCGTTGGACAAAGCGAAGAAGTATTGTCCCTGGCAACAGATCTACTACAGAAGGGAACTCCACCAGCTATTGCTGTCGAGCATGCCCTCCTAAGTTTGAATGCCCAGGCCCGAACTCCTCGCCCTGCTGCTCGTCTGATCTCTGGTGCGGAAAGCCGAAATAATCCCGAGAGTGTTAGTCAAGAATCGTTCGCAAATAATGACCCAAGAGAGGCTCGTTTTGCTGCTGCTCGCGCTGCTATGCAGTGGAAGCAACAGCAATAGAGTTAATCTTATGACTCCACAAGGTTAAAGCAATGGCTACTAATGCTGATGTACTAAACTTTGCCACTCAGAAGCTCATTCCCAAGTGGACTGAGCAGTTCTACCAGCACCACCCGGTTCTGGAGAAAGTAATCCTGAAGGGCAATATCGAGCGTTCCACCCAAGGTGGTCCGTATATTGAATTCCCGATTGTATCGAACGGTCCTGGAGCCGTCACTCGGATCGAAAATGGATCCGAGGTCTACTCCTCGACTCGCCGTACTGTCGGTTCTCGTGGACAGATCTACTGTCCTCGGATGATCTATTCTTTTGTCATCCCTGGAAAGGATCTGGCCGAAGCCTCTGGTGAGACTGCAATCGCACGTCTGATCAAGGTCTATCCCGAAGCTGCACTCATGGAATTCCATGAGTATATCGTCAGCCAATTCGTCAACGGTGATGGTGCTACCAACAACGTGCAGGGCTTCTGTACGCTGAATGGTGATACTACCTTCAACCCTCAGGGCAATGCGGTCCAGGGTGCGCTTGATCTTCGGACGGTTGCTAATCAGCTAACTCGTACTACATTTAATATTACGAAGACTGCGGCCAATGGCTGGCACAACCAGTATCAGAATGTCACTAGCTTTGCGACTGATGGTCGCTCTCAGATGCGTCGTGCATATTGGGATGCTTCTCTTCAGGGCAAGCAAGGTGGTCCGGTTGACGTAATGTTGGGCGACATGGTTTCGTTCAACAACTACTACGACGATCTGGATGATCAGGTTCGCTACCAGATCAAGTTCGACGGTGAGAAGGGACGAGGCGTTCGCCAGGGACTTATGTTCCAGGAAGCCGAGTTCTACGTCGAGCCCGAGCTTGATTACACACTGGCCCAGTTCTCTTCGAATCCGGTCGGCGTGATCTACATGCTCAAGGCTGATACTTGGCATCTGTATAACCAGGGCGAGAACTCCAGCATGGAAACGAAGGGCGACTTCGCCTTCCGTGGTCCTGTCAAGGTTCCTGGTCAGGACGCATGGGAATGGGAAATCGTTCTCTCGATGCAGATGTACTGTGATCGCCTCAACGCTAACGCTGTCGTCACCGGCACAGCTAACCCGTAAAGGAAGGGAATCATGTCTAGTACACGTACTATGGGAATTAACGTCACTGACGTTCATATTGCCTACTCTGCAACTGATGCTACTTCAGGTCCACAGCTTCCGCTTGGATTCGAGTACCATGAGCCTGCTGATGGCACCAATGACTATGGTGAGCGGGTTTGGGTCTATATCGAAGCTGGTGGAGATCTCGCAAAGGGCGAGATCGTAATGCGTGCAAACGGGGCCACTACGGCTAAGGGTGTTGTCACTACTGGTGCTACAATTCCAGCCATCCGTTGCCTTGGTGTTGCTCAACACACAATCGCTTCTGGCTCTTTTGGGTTCATTCTCAAGAGGGGTATGGGGGAGGTTGCTGTTCACGATACAGGAGAGGACCAAGCTAATGCTGCCTTGGTTACTCAAGCGTTGGGTCGAGCAGATGTGTTTGCTGACGGGTCAGAAGAATGTATTATTGCATTCTCTACTGAGAACCAGGACAAGGGCTCTGGGTCTGCTGCTGCTGGGCAGTTCTGCACCTCTATGATCAACTGTCCCGGATAGTAAATGAACAAGGGTGAAATCCGCACCCGAATTCTTGAACAGGTGGACTGGTCCCCGGATCAGTCCACCGCGTTCAAGGATAAGGTTGATCGTCTGATCAATCGGGCCTACCAAGTTATGAGCTTGGAGGCCCCATTTACCTTTTTTGATGATGAAACTAAGATCATCACGCAAGCTGATTTTAGCAGTGATGGTACTGCAGCTGATGTTCTTCGCGTCATTCCTACGGATACGAATGTTCTAGAACGTCGATACTTGGCCTCAACTAGTCCACTTCCTCCAGCTTGGACTGATGGTCATAATGACAGCACGACTTCTACAGGTCGTTGGGATGGTCGAACTATTGAAGTAACGGATGGTACGATGACTTATCGTCGTAAGATCCGTGAGGTTTGGCGCACGACTTCTACAGATCTTGGCGCGGCTACGATCCATGATCGTCTATCCTTGGATATTCCCTGGCGGAATACGACATCAGACGACATGACATACCGGATCTATACGCCTGAGTATGGTATTCCTGCTGATGTTGTCGATCTTCGATCTGCTCGGGTTTATGCTGATACACACTACCCACTTGCGATTAAAAATCAGTATTTTATGGAGCGCCATGAATATACTGACTACCAGGGCGATCAACTAGGCCGCCCTGAGACGATTTTCAGGGGTAGGCATTTTCAGATTGATGCTCCAACTGAGCCTCCGCAGATTATTGAGGTCGAACATAAAACTGGAGGTTGGACTGGTCCAGATCCGATTGGCTCTTGGGATTTCTGCTATACATGGTGTTGGGGCTATCTAGATGATGATCTTCGAACAGGTCGAGATCATCAGACACCACGATGGGAAAGTGCCCCATCCCCAATCTCCGAGATTGTTACTCACTCAGGCAATCCATACCATCGATATCGGATCTCTGTTCCTAATATCGACCATATGACGAATTATTGGAAGCAGGTACAGGATGATGGAACTGTTATTGAACCTGCTAGTTCTGGTCGTTCCGGGTTGTATGCTCGAATTTATATTCGTCGTCATTCAACTGCAGAGTTGCCCAGTGTTGGGGCAAAGGGTCTGACAGAAACGAATATTGAAAAGACTCCAAAGATCTTCTATCTTCTCGATGTAGCCCATCTCGATACAAGCACTCAGTTTATAAGTGCGTTCTATCGAGGTGACCGTCCTGATTATTATGTTCGATTGAAGGAGACTCATGGATACCAAACAGTCCGATTTTGGCCAATGCCGGATGACCGCTACGAGATTGATCTACGAGTCCTTCGTCGGCCTCAGCCTCTTGTGCATGATCACGATGCACCTCGTATTCATGAGGAAGCGGTCGATGCACTCATTGAACGAGTTCTAGTTCTTTTCTATGAAATGCAAGGTATTGAGCAGAGCGCTGAGCTAGCTTCTATGCGGTATCAAGCCTTGCTACAGACACTCACTAAAAGATATGGGAATATAAGCGGCATGCGGGTCCAGAAACGGGCAGCCCGTGTTGGCAAGCGACCTCGTGAGACACGAGTTGTTCCCTTCGATATTTATGATCCCTGATTGGAGATAAGATTATGAAGCCCACTCGTCCGATGACTGATCGAGTTCGACATCCTGCACCTGATCCTAGTGTTCTCTACTATACGAAGAAGCGAGAAGATGGCCGAGAAGAGATCGCCACCCTTCAAGATCTTACCATCTTTGAGAAAGACGATGCCTGGAGAGGAAGGTTTCTCGTTCCAGGTATGGCTCCTATCGTCGTGGACCAGCACCACAATGACTTGTCGGAATGGCAGCCAGTCTTTGCAGTTACTAAAGAAGACCTTGCTGGGATCATCGAAACCGTCGCACAAAGAGTAGTTGAGCTTCTTGCAGCTCAGTCTTCTACCCCTACTGATATTGTCACGGCAGGCATGGAAGTAGTAGAATCTGAAACAGTCGAAGAGGCCGTTGAGAAGGCTGTTGAAACTACTTCCCCTAAGAGGAAGAAGAACTCAATTAAGTCGTAATCGCCTGGAACGGAGAATGGTGTGCCCAATCCAAGCGCGAGGATTACGTCAGAACCTCTTCTACTTCGGAATGAATCAGGACGCCTGATCCTCCCTGAAGAGATTGCGGAGAAGATTCATAACTTTGAGCTGACGGAAGAGAATACACTGATCACAATTCGTGGTCCGTGCCCGCTCATCCCCAAAAACTCAAAGGGTGCATATCCGCCTATTTATGCTGATAATATGCCTGGGATTTACCATTCGACTCTAAAGAATGGAACCCGAGAGCTACTTCTCGTACATAGTGGTACTTCTATCCATGTCTTTGAGGGCTGGAATGCAGAGTCATCAACTTCTGCAGGATGGTCTACTCTTATTGGACCGGCGAGTACAAACCCGCTCGTGGAGATGGATCTCCCTCATTACGAGGTGAGCTTCCCAACTCAGTTTGAGACTACTCCTCTTGGTGTTGTGATTGTTCCTCAGAGTGAAACCCGAGCGGTTTTCTATGATGGTTACTGCGCTGCCCCTCTGGGATATGAAGTATCTCCTACACCACCCCACGGGCATGGACCTGCCTCTCTTCCCTCAGGCGCTGATACGAAGATCCTCTCAACTGCGAATGACGAGGGATATTGTGTCGATGCTTCAGGTAAGACAGGGGGTGATCGATTTATTCTGGTCGACGAGATGGGCAAAGGCCGATTGGGCCATACAGAGAGTGTGTCGGCAACTTCGAATGATGGGAGTACTACGACAGAATACTTTGGGCAGTTGCTTCCAGGAACATACCAAGGGGCTGTTCAATGGATTGATCGGTGGGGCAACTTTTCAGCCCTCTCTGGTCGATCTAACGAGATCCGATTCGAGGCAGAACGTACAAATGCGAAGGGCGATACACCAGATCGTCTGATGAAGCAGGTCATGTGGACAGGGATCGATCCTGGCCCAACTAGGACAGTCGGTCGAATTCTATGCCGAACTAGAGATGTACTTCATGATGGAGATACAAAGCTGTACATCATGCCCGGTAATGTGGGGGCGGGTGTTTTTGGGGCATTTGCTACACTGCCAGACAATGTATCGACACGGATGATGGATAATATTCCAGATGCTTGGCTAATTGCACCTCCTTTGGAGGTTATGCCAGTTCCAATCTTTAAGTTGTGTAGGTTGGCTTTTGGGCGTTTGTGGATTGCCAATTCGCCTGGGGATCCTGGTCTTGTAGTTCCATCATTGCCCGGTAGGTATGGGACTTTTCTCCATGATACGCAGATCTACCCAGATCCAAGCGGTGGTGAAATCACAGGTCTTTGGTCTACTGACTCGGGACTACTGGCTTTTACGGCGACGACTACTTTCATCATCACGCCTAACTCCGATGGAGATGGCTGGGTTGTTCAACCTCTCCATCGGAGCGTTGGCTGCGTTGCTCCGTCTTCTTTGGCTACTCTTGATGACGGTCGCGTCGTATGGTTGGGTCGTGAGGGTTTTTATCAGTTTGGTCCCGAGGGGATTGAGTTTATCGGCATCGATATTCTTCCTTCTACTCGAAGAATTAATCGGGTTCGAGCCAAGCAATCTGTAGCTACTTATGCGCCTAAGAGTAAGGAATACCGCTGTTGGGTTCCCATGGATGCTTCAAAGGACAATAGTCTTTGTTTTATCTACGATGGAGCTGGTTGGCGGCAGAGAAAAAGAACACCAGTCCAGGCAGTCTGTACTACACAAGATCATAGGCAGTATGTATTGGCCACAGGAAGGCAACGTACTCCCGGTGAGGCTATTCCAGTTTATGAAGTAGGTAAACAAGGTCAGGCTCAGCAGGTTGGAGTCGAGTATCCGGGAGATATCGGAGTTTGGGTATTGGATCGAGAGGTCCAATCTTTTCAGCCTCTTATCGTTGACTCTGAGACGGAAACGGATCGAACATATCGATCTGTTATAGAGACTTCCTGGATCACATGGACTACATCGCAGAACCGAAAGACTCTAAAGACTCTCTATTTTAATTTTAGGGAGACTCGAAAAGGTACGGCTACGATCAAGATCTACCGAGATTGGAGAATGACTGATCCAATCTACACAGACACGACTAAAGCAACTCTCTATACTCCTGAGGATATCCCTCCTTTGTGGGGAGAGTATTCTTGGGATAGCTCAAAAGAGCCGAATAAGTATTCTAGAAGGCGTCCTTATTGGAAGCGTGTAGACGTAGATGTCCCTAGCTGCGAAGTCTATAAGATTGTGATCGATGTCTTCACTGAGAGTTCAGATGACCGCTGTGAATTTATTGGTATGATGATTGACGAAGAACCCAAGCTGGGTGGGTTCGGAACTCGGGTGCCCTAATGTCTTTTGTTTTTCCTCGTAATTGCGAGAAGGATAGCTGGCCTCTTGATTTGGAAGCCCTCAATGAGAACTTTCAAGATGTAGTTTCTGAGGTCCAAGGAAATCTGGGCGAGCATAATTGGAAGCAAGGTGCTTTTACTAATCTGACAGATATGGAGATTAGTGAGAGTGAATCTCCAATTGTATGTCAGAGCACATTCAACTGGGGAAGCGCTCTAGGTTTTAAGAACCACTTAGATCCTCCAGCTGTGCTTCAGCCCGGTACTGTCAGTATCGCTCTTAATCAATGGAAGGTTCCAAATACTTACGATTGGGCAGTAGTAGGCACAGATGTCGCTACAGGAAATACACCTGTTAATGCAATGTCTAAAACCGTAACAACTCGTTCTGGACTCCTCTGGATTATGGCTTCATTCCAACAACATGGGCAATGGAAGACTTGGGCAGCAGAGCCTAATGAGATGCCGGGTGTCCAGTATGGTATTTCTATCGATGGCTCTATTATCCATGAGACTATTCCAGGCTCTCTAGATACCGGAAATGATCGAGGTGGTTCCGCGATTGGTGTGAGAAGATTCCCAATCGTAGTTGATACTCTCTATCCAATCACACCAGGGCAACATAAGATCGAACTAAAAGCCCGTCTGGGGCAAGGTCGGGTAGAAACATCCTATGATCCAGATGATGATTTCTATCAGATCGATGCTTACCAATTCATCATTATTGAGTTGCGATAATGGCTGATTACACTCCAATCCCTAAAGGCGGACCAGTAACGGCTAATACGATCACAGATCGATTTACAGACGTTCAGGATGAGATCAATTCTCTTGATGAGATCATGATTGAGCCCCGGTCCTTGGACCATCAGCACTTTGAAAGCCAGATTATCTACTCTGGAAATAAGAGTATTTCTGGGTTCCCTAACCATGCCATCCAGGGCACAAGTCAGATTCATTATTACGCTAATATGGATCCTAGTGGTCAGGGTTTGAATGAGCCCTATACGTCTGGAACATCAAAGATAGATATGGGCTGGACTTCAATTAAAGAAGGTGGTCAATGGAGTACGCTCATGGGGGGATCGGCTCAGACAGGGCAGGAACTCCAGATTAACTTTCCTACATCATATATAGTTGGCGATACGCTAAACGGTGTTGCTGGGATCCTCGTAATGGCCAACATTGAGGTGGTTAAGCTCGGTCCGTCATACCTTGTCGATACGAGCACACACGGATCTCCAGCTGTGCAGCATGGTACTGATCATCTTGCTCGGTTTGTTCTACAAGCTCGTATGGACCAGGGAAATGGCCCAACCTGGAGAAATATCCATGGCTCTCATCGATTCCTAGAATGCGATACGCTAGTTCAGCAGAATGGAATTTCAGGGTCGGGCGCAACAGCAATTATTGATAAGAATTGTGATGTAGCAATCCGTGCGATGGTCCATGACATGGGTGGTACAGCCCAAATTGATGCTGTTCGAGTTTTGGTCGCAGTTCGCCGCGCCCATTCGGGGGGGAATCAAGCTCTTCAACCGACCTGTGTTGGTCTTAGGCATTGTGATTTGACATCGATTGTGTTCCATGGTCATTTTCGAGGTTCATGGTAATGTCAACTCTAACTATTACATCTTTAACTAATGTAGTTCCAGACCAGAAAACCGAAGCATCTAAGGTAATGGAAGCCTTCTATGCAGAAGGAATGCTAAACAATAGTCTAGAGATCATTAATGGCCATCTAGACACTGTTAATCTACGGAATTCGGATTGTATCGGAATCTCCCAGATTAAGCAGAACGCTTTAGTTAATGGAAAGATGATCGGACAAACAGGGAATCTAGACTATACAAGTCGTACTTTTCCCGACACTTCAGAGGATGCTGGGGCTTTCACACCAATTCCCGGCGCTTCAGTAGAGTTCTATCTCCCTTATGACTGTTCTCTGGTAATCTTTACTTGGATGGTTACCGCTCTAAATACGATGAATTACTCAGTTTCAGGCACAACAACCGCGACAAGTGAGAATACTTTCCGGTTTGTTGTAGATGGAGATTCCAAGCAAGTTCGCAGTGCCCCACCAGGGCAGGATACCAGTAGTACTGGTAGCCCAGCTCAGCAGCATCGAACTCGGCTATGGTCAGGTCAGTATCTGGCTCATGGGCCTTCTGCTCTAACTAAGGGTTGGCACTCAGCAGGTGTTGAGATTTTCATTAACGAGGGTATGTCCCGCGTTAGGATTCGCAATATGAAAGTACTGTGGTTTAAGTAGGAGGCATCATGGCAAAAGAAGATCGCCTAGCACGCCAAGCTGATAGAAGGCAGAAAAAGCTTGATAAGTGGCAACGGAAGGTCGAACAGGGTCGAGCAATCTCAGATAAAAAGGTTGCAAAGCTCGGTGCTGCTCAAGCTGCCCTAGCTCAACAAGAGCTTGAAAAGCCTCTAACTCGCGCTGATTTTACTGAGGCTCAGGAAGATGCTACCGCTGATGTCGGAGCCATGTATCAAGCTCAGATGGCTGGACAGCCAATGGGTATGTCAAACCAACCTGGGCAACTTGTACAGCAAGTACGTCGGATGCGGGAAGGAATGTCGGGAGATGTTCTTCAGAGAGCTGTATCTGAAGTAGATTTGAAAGAGCAGATCCGAGAGAAGCGACTCGCTGCAAAGAAGGCTGAGTATCTTAAGTGGATTGCAATGAAATCTGCCAATAAAAAACAACAAGCACAGATGGCGTCGATGGCAATGCAGGGCTCGATGACACAGGAGTAGGGGAATCCGATGGCAGAGAAGATAAATAAGCAAGATCTCTTTGCTCAAGTAAGAGATATGCAGCGAGAGCGCCGTCGCTACGCAGCGAGACGGGGTGCAGAACAGCTACGTCGTACAGGTGCTGGTCTAATGGGCCAGACTTCTCAACAGATTCTTGCTGGGGCTCCTGCTGAGTTCCAAGGTGGGATGTCTAGAGCTGAGAAGATGAAAGAGAGATCTAGACTGGCTGAGATGATGGGTAATCTGTCAGAGATCGAAGCTAATCTTGCAAAGGAGCGTTCTGTCTCTCGTCGTGAGATGAGCCGCAATATGCTGACCATGGCAGGGAATCTCCTTGAATATGATCTAGGGCGGCAAGGACACCTAAGTGAACAGCAGACAGCTAAGATCACGGGTGAGTACCAGTCTTTCCAAGAAAGAATGAAGGCTCTAGAGACAGCTCAAAGAACTGATGGTTTCTACGGGAGATTCACTGACTCTGATGAGGCCAGAATGCAAGCAAACATCAGAGAGGTCTTCAAAGACTATGTTCGGGTTGTAACTAATGAGAAGGGTGAAACTGTACTTACTAATGTAGAAATTCCAATGGCAGACGGATCGAGCCGAACTGTACCACGCCCTCTGTGGGAAATTCGGGCGGCTCGAAGTGATGAGCATGTAAAAGCGGCAAAAGATCTCCAGAATTTCTTTATAGGTCTTTCTGATGACCAGAAGATCTTGTTTAGGAACGAGTTCTCTAAAGTTTATGGCGGAGTTGATCCACTTGAATGGCTGCTCCCCACCGCACCCGGTGAGGAAGCGCATAGAGAACACAGCGCGAACCTAGCAAAACTAGGAATTGATGACCAATCTTTGGGAGATGCTCTTCTGCAGGCAGAGAGGCAGAAGAATCTTCTGATTGATAAAGATCGGCAGTGGACTCAGAGAAAACAAGGCCTGATTGATGACCTAGAGAATGTCTATGTACGGGAGGGTGCGAAGTCGCACGCTACTGATGAGGCCTTCCGTCTAATGCGTCAGGTCGAATTAGCTGAGCAAGACTCACCTCAGGTGATGTGGTCCCCCCCTCCAGAGGATGCTTCCCTGGAAGAGAAGAGGGCATATATCAAGAAAGAAATGGGTGAGGATTTCACCATCTCAGACGAAGGCCATCTCGGGGTAGTAGGCGATGGTGGCTCATTTATACCAGCACAACATCAAGAAGGTGGACCCCCTGTTGTATTCGATGAGTGGGCTACTGCTCAGAGAGTCCGTGCTGCTCAAGGGGCTCCGCAGGGCACTATTGAGAGGGGAAGAACTACAGCAGAAGATGCTCCTAGCCCCTATACAGCTACAGCTAGCGACTATATCGAGACACTTTGGGAGGAATTGAATCAGCCTGAACCTGGAACTCATATTGAAGAGTTCATTCAGGATCCATCTTTTATCCAGTGGATGAAGGATATGAACTATGGAGATGAATCTTCTAGTGAGTTGGATAAGCGATGGGCTGCTCGTCAGCTAATCAAGGAAGCTCGGATCTCTGGTCGTGAGCGTCGAGGAGATCGGAGAGAGATTCGAGACAGGAACATCGTAGAAGGCAAAGCTGTCGCAACTGAAGGCCAGATGAAGCGGGCAAAACGTCGTCTAGCAGCAGTCCAACGACGAGCGGGGGAGACGGGTACAGACTCTGCTCAGGTCGCTGCGACTGGAGCAGGTGGAGATGCTGCATCTCCAGAGGCGTTACCAGCCACTCAAGTTACTGAGGGTGATGCTGCTGGAGGGGCTCCCCAAGATGTGAGGGGAGAGTCGAATGTAGCCCAAACAACTCAGAAGGCCCAAGAACCAGTCGAGATCAAAGGGACTGGAGGGTATACGTATCGACATAATCCTGATGGATCAGTTGAGATTGTAAAAGCCCCCAAGGGCAAGGGCGTAGGTACAGTCCTTACAGAGGGTGTGGCATATGATGCCATTATGTCTGAAATAGCAGACAAGATTCCTCAAGCTGCTGTAGAGGAAGCCGCTCCGGTGGAGGAAGCTGCTGTAGAAGCTGAGTATGATCAGATGGATGAGCGGGCTATGGATGCGGGCTTGTTTGACCAGGGAGAAGCTCCTACAGCTGCCCCCGTCGAAGGCGAGGCTGGATTCACTGCTGGGGATCGTTTACCTGGAGAAGAAGATCCACTGACTGCTACAGAACGTGGTGAAGGTCGCAGGGCTCCAGGTCTTGTACAGCCGACTGTTGGGGCAGGTGCTCCCGAATATCACACAGGTAGTAGTGATGTTGTTGATGCAGGTCAGCAGCTCTCTGCACAAGCCCAGAGACTTGTTGATCGTGCTGTCAGAGAAGAAGTTATCAAACCAGATCAAGCGCTTGTGATTTCTAAAAACATCACGAATCCGAGTGAGATCGCTCAGACTATTATTCTCTGGGCTCGGGATACTGGAGTTGACATACCTCCTGAGTTTGCTCGTGAGTTGGCTCTGAATATAGATACT
>TARA_R100000808_G_scaffold234_2_pt1 | contig 24196 bp, 35 predicted proteins | sample TARA_R100000808 | Tara Oceans TARA_R100000808 (sample SAMEA2622852) | marine metagenome | biome: marine biome (ENVO:00000447); feature: marine epipelagic mixed layer (ENVO:xxxxxxxxx); material: "saline water (ENVO:00002010), including plankton (ENVO:xxxxxxxx)" | depth 140 m | reverse complement strand
CATTTTATTTTTCCTCCTTCCCTAAATTTTCATTGAGCAAAGCAATTCGGATTAGTTCCCCGATATTCTGCATGACAAACTTAATCCCTTCTTTTTCGTTTCGGGGTTTATCGCCGCCTTCTATCTCTGCAAGGTTTATTTTATAGATTAGCATTTACTTGTTCCTTTTTATAATGTTAATTAAGAATAGGCAAAAGCTATAAAAACAAGTAAAAGCTAAACTACAAACTAATATCCAGCTCATTTAAGACCTCCAATTCTGGGCATAATATTCTCGAGGATCTATTTTTTTGGGGTGTCTCCAATTCGAACCAGACTCAATAATATCTTGTCTAGCATCGTCTGACAACGTCTGACACCATGTACAAATCCAGATTTTCAGATCGTTTGATTCATCATCAAGAAATCTAAAATCTTTATGATTCGTTTTGTGTTGGTCGCATATTTGACAAACGTGACTTGTTTCGTAGTGGTGATTGTTATGGTTAATGTTTAAATCTACAACTCCAATTAAATGGGGAAAATTAACCCTGTTATATTCCTTCATTTCTTCGTTATGGTCACAGATTTTGCAATTATTTTTCATTGTTGACATTCCTTTATTTACGTTATTAAGTGATAACATGTCCATAATATAAATATATTATATATATAAGTCAATAGATTATAATTAATTCTATAATCTAACAATCAAGGTAATTGATTTACTTGTGAGCCGTATTCATGAGAAGGTAGACAAAGCCGTATAAAGTAGAGATGAAAGGAATTAAATGAGTTTAGATAATTCTATTAATGGTGGGCACTCCGAAGAATCGCACGTTAAACCAAGGGAAAGTGGAGAGACCTTTGAAAAACCCAGAAGAAACTCCAAAGGACAATGGTTAAAGGGTTCATCTGGTAACCCTTCCGCCCTATTTAAGAAGGGAAACACTTACAGCGTTGGGAAGGGTCGGAGAAACTCGGTTTCTGATCTTTTGAAGAATATGGGAGATGTGAAGAAAGAGGGTCACTCAAAATCTAGAATGGAAACTGTTCTAAATAGATTGTATGAGCTGGCGGAAAGTGGAGACATTCGAGCAATCCAAGAACTACTTTCAAGAATTTGGGGCAAATCGCCTGAAACAATCCGAACCCAAGAGATTGAAGCGGATGAACTAATAATCTCTTGATGTTTCATCCATAAACACCCCCCTTTTGGATTTTGAAATTTCGGATATCATCTAAGGGTTTTCTTGACCACCAGAAATCTTTTTGGGATTTACCAAATTATATAAAGATACTGGTTGGGGGCTACGGATCGGGTAAAACCTATATAGGAGCATTACGCCTAATCTATTTGTCTTATATCAATCAAGGGATTCCAGTAATGTATGTATCCCCATCCTATAAAATGGCAAAGAGAACAATTCTCCCTACTCTTAAGGGAATAATGAACAGATCAGGAATAACCTATACTCATAATAAAACAGACAACGAAATAAAGATAGTAAATTGGAATGGAAAGATATGGATAGGTTCAGGAGATGACCCTCAAGGTTTATTAGGTCAGGAATTAGCGGCAATCGGAATAGATGAGCCGTTTATACAGAGTAAGGATGTTTTTGATATAGGTATTTCGAGAGTAAGGCATCCCGAGGCAACAAAAAGAGAAATATTTTTAACAGGAACTCCAGAATCTTTGAATTGGGGATATGATATAGCCTTAAATAATGAAGATCAATATGATGTTGGAGTTGTTTTTGGAAATACATTAAGCAATCCACACCTCCCCGAACAATATAAAGAAAGTTTATTAGAAACCTACTCAGCAGAAATGGTAGATGCTTATGTTTATGGTAAGTTTGTCAATCTTCAACAGGGAAGAGTATATAAAAACTTTGATAGAGAATTTCATGTAGTAGAACGACCTGATTTAAAGAGTGAGATAAAACACGGGGACATTCATATTGGTATGGACTTCAATGTAAATCCAATGTCAGCTTGTGCATTTGTAAAAATAGCAGAAACCGTACATATTTTTAAAGAATGGTCTCTTCAGAATGCAAATACTTATGATATGGCTGAAATGATAAGAAAAGAATTCCCCAGAGCCTATGTTTACCCTGACGCTACAGGTGCATCTCGAAAAACCTCTAGTTCTAAGTCAGATCATCAAATTTTACGAGATAATTTTTTTAAGATTAAAGCCAAAAGAAAAAATCCATCGGTAAAGGACAGGATTAATTCTGTCAATAATTTGTTATTAATTAGAGACGGCAAAAGCCGTTTTTCAATAGAAAACTGTCCAAAACTTGTTTCTGACTTAGAAAGAGTTGTTTGGAAATCGGGAGATATAGACAAATCAGACTCATCACTTACCCACATGTCAGATGCTTTAGGTTATGGGCTTCATTTTCTTTTTCCGATTGTAGCAAAAAAAGCTTCTGTAATTAGGTGGTAATATGTTAATTAATGATCTTTCTGAATTAAGTGTAATAAAAGCCCTCGAAGAATACCTAGATACCTCAAAAAAGAAACGAGCAGACGAAAGAATGAAGTTTGTTTCGTATTACGAGGGTATGATTAGTGAAATGGAAAGCGATTTAAGGGATTATTTTACAGATGGGGCGTTAAGCCAAGTTCCTTTAGTCGCACAAAATGTAACAGCAAAAATTATAAATTCACGTTGTATTGTTTATAAAATTCCTCCCAAACGAGCAAATATTACCTATCAAGAAAATACTTCAGGTCTTGATAGTGCTATGCTTAATATTGAGAGACTGACCTATCTTTTAGGTACAATGGGACTAAGAAGTAAGTTTAATGAAGATGAAGAAAAGCTAGAATATGATCTTTTAACAGAGTTTTACCCTCTATTTCAGTCTTTTGAGCAAGAACCCGTAGCCGTTTTATACCCATTATACTCCTATGAGTCCTCTCAAGCTGATTCGGAAGACCTTTTTGCATTTTGGAGCAAGGAAGAACATTATTTAATTAACGCTAAAGGCGATACATACTCAGTAGAAGGAAATGAAGGCAGAACTAATCCCTATGGAGTAATTCCTGTAACCTATGCTCATAGAAGACCTCTCACAACAGATTGGTTCAGAGAAGGTGCTTCAGATGTGATTAGTATGAATGAAACTATTAACGTTATGCTTACAGAGTTATCGCTTGGTATGAGATTACAGGCATTGGGACAACCTGTCGCCACAGGTATTGATGACGAGTCTGCTTTTCAGTTAGGTGTAGACAATATTATTACTCTGCCTGAAGGTGCTTCTTTTTCTTTTCAGTCTCCCAGCTCTAGTCTGTCCGACTATGTAGAGTCTATACGATTTTTTGTAGACTCCGTCGCTTATAATAATAATTTAAAAACAAAGTGGTCGAAAGGGAAAGATACTGTTTTGTCAGGAGAGTCATTAAAAATGTTAGAAATTGATCTAACGGAAAGTTTAAAAACTGATATAGGGTCTATATGGCGTACTTTTGAAAAAGAAAGATTTAACGTAGACAAAAATATTTTAAGTTTTCACGGAAAAAGTGTAGGAGAGGAAAATCCTGTAGACTTTTCAGAGCCTAGATTCCCAATGTCTGCTCAAGATACAAGAGAGCATTGGAAGTTTTTATTGGAAATGGGTCTTGCTACGAGAGAAGATTATATAATAGAACACAATCCAGATGCTTCGGAAGAAGAAGTGCAAAGACTATTGCAAAGAGCCTCTCAATCAAATGAAGAAAGTGTAAAGCCTGATGGAAGAATTTCTGATGAAATAAAGGATGAATCATAAAAATTACACTGGAAATAGATGATGTTGAGTATGAGTTCGATGCTTTTGAGGACTTTACTGAGGGATTGAAACAGATTGGAGAGGCTATTGTGCAGGATCATGATGAAAGAATCTCTGCTGGACTTGGCGTAAATATGAAACCGTTAGAGAAATTAGAAAAGAAAACCATTAATCGAAAAAAAGCCGCAGGGTATGAACAGCCAGCAACCCCTTTGTTTGCTACAGGCACCATGAAAAAATTAATTTTAAAGTCGCCAAAACGGAATAAAGTAGAAGTAAGAGTATCTGCATTGAGAGATAAAATAGGAAATTGGCATCAAACAGGTAAAGCAAACAACAAACTAAGAAAATGGTTTGGAATCTCAGATCGAGTAGCCGCATTTATTGCAGGTGCTATTACTCAAGAAATACAAAGAAAAATTAATATAGCCACAGATAAAGGCGTTGGGTAAAGACTTAATACATAGGAGGTCAGCATGACCGAAGAAACCATAGAGACTCAGGAGAGTCAAGTAGCAGAGCAAGTGGTAGAGCAATCTACTCTTAGTAATGTCAATGTAGCCGATTTTATAGCAGAAAGCAAAAAATATCGGCAAAGGGCTCAGAACGCAGAAAAGAAGTTAGACCAACTTCAGAAGCAAATGGATGTTGATAGGCAGAAAAAAATGGAAGATAATGAGCAATTTAAAGAACTTGCTGAAGACTTGAAAAAGCAACTTGAAAGCAAGGATCAAGAGATTGCTGATTTGCAACCCATTATTGAACGGGCAAACGCACTTGAAACATCTACGAGAGAAAAACTGCTTTCTGATTTTCCCGAAAATGAAAGGGAAGACTATGCAGACCTTCCAACACCCGTATTACAGAAGGTACATGATAAATTAATTAACAACAAACCTGCAAAAACAGACAGTTCTTTAGCAGGATTTTCTTCTGTTCAGTCAAAACCATTTACTGACATGAATAGAGACGATCAAAGAAAAAACTGGAAAAATGTTTTGGCAGGTTACACAAAAAGATAGGATTAGAAAATGGCAGAAGTCACTTTAACGACTGCGGCTAATTTTATTCCCGAACTATGGTCAGACGGTATTCTTGACTACGCTGAAAGACAATTTCAGCTAAGAAATCAAGTAACCGACTTGTCAAGTCTTGTATCGTCAGGTGGAGACACCATTCACGTTCCAAAAGTCTCAGAAGAAACAGCAGCTTCTTTAAGTTCTGGTTCAGCAGTTACTTACGGTGCGAATACAGATGGTAAAGTTGACCTTTCCATAGATCAACATGCATACGAAGCAAAAAGAATTGGCGATATTGTCAAAGTACAAGAATCAGCCGACCTTTTTAATATGTATGCTAAGAGTATGGGGTATGCTATTGCAAAATATATTGAAAATTATATTGCAGTGAGCGTTCTTCAAGCTCAAACGGGAAATGATGTTACCCTCAGTGCAGACAATACATTCACGACAGCACTTATCAGAAGTGCTTTACAAAAGTTCCTAGATGCAGGACATTCATACACCGATGGTGAAGCTTTCTTATATTGCTCACCTGCAAGTTACATGAGTGCTTTGTCTTTGCAGGACTTTTATGACGCTTCTCGTAGAGGCGATGATGCAAACCCAGTTGCAAGTGGTTCAGTTGGTATGGTATATGGCGTTCCAACTTTCGTAAGCACAGATTGGGATGATGATGGTGGCACAGGCGATGAAACTGCAACTCTTTTCAAAAGAGAAGCAGTTTACTTTGCTATGCAACTATCTCCAAGAGTACAGTCAAGTTATGATATTGATTACCTTAGTACATCAATCGTAGCTGACGTTATTTTTGGTGCAAAAGCTAGTCATGCGGCTGATAGCACAGCTTGTGCAGTTGCTAACTTCAACAATCCGTAAGGGTTGATTGATTGAACTGAGTAAAGGGGTGAGTTTTCTCACCCCGATACTCATACGTGCTTAGAATGAAAGTAACTATCCAAAAGGACTAAATATGAAATGGCTAAAAAATAAAACTGGAGCAATTATTGGAAAAGTAAATCCTTCTAAAAAACAGTTAGAAGAATATATTAAACAGGGCTTTAAGGAAGTAGATGAAACAGGAAAAGAGATAAAAGCAAAGAAATCAAAAAAATAATGCCGATATACGAATTTCAATGCAAAAAATGTCAAAACGTATTTGAGGTATTTACAGGCGTGTACTCTAAAAAACGACATATATGTCCAGAATGTAAGAGTTCTGCTCTTAGAAGGCTTATTAGCCGTGTTCAGACGCGTTTTGATAAAGATTTTTATGAGGAACAATACAAGACAGGGGCATTTGACTGATGGCAACTGATTTAACAAACACAAGGATAGCAGATGGTTACGGACAACTTCTTCATGTAGATGGTGGTTTAGGCTCTACGGAAGCAGGGGTTTATGATGGAGATGGTACTTTATCTGTTTTAAAACTAGGATCGGCTTCAGCATCTATTATAGATGGTGCATATAATTTTGACATCGCTTCCCACGATGGAAGTAATGGCTTACAACTTGGTGGAACGCTTGTTACGAGTAGTGCTGCCGAATTAAACTATTTAGATATTGCAACACTTGGAACTTCACAAGCTTCAAAAGCTGTTACTGTGGACTCAAGTGGCGATCTGATTGTACCAGATTCCGATAAATTTAAGTTTGGTACTGGTAGCGATATGCAAATTTATCATGATGGCTCTAATTCTTATATAACCAATGCAGTTGGAGCTTTAAAAGTTGCTACTGAAACTTCAGGAATTGCCATAACCATCGGGCATACTACCTCTGAAACTACTGTGGCTGATAATTTATCTGTTACAGGAAATCTTTCTGTCACTGGAAATGCAACGATCTCAGGAAATTTAACTTTCGGTGATGCTAATACTGATACAGTTTCCTTTGGGGCTGACATTGATTCTAATGTAATCCCAGATGATGATGATACTTATGACTTAGGAAGTTCAACTAAACAATGGCAGGACATATATATAGATGGAACTGCTTATTTAGATGCCATTGATTTTAATGGTACAGCGATTTCCTCAACAGCCGCAGAATTAAACATAGTTGATGGTGATACCTCAGCTTCTTCTACCACATTGGCTGATGCTGATAGAGTAGTCGTAAATGATGCAGGGACAATGAAGCAGGTAGCCCTAACAGATTTTGAAACTTATTTTGAATCAGCCTTAGATACTTTGTCCAATGTTACCACAGTTGGAACATTAAATAGTGGTGCTATCAGTTCAGGCTTCGGTGCAATAGACATTGGATCAAATTCTCTTTCTACAACAGGTTCAGTTACTTTAGGGGCAACTACATTCGGTGACAATGACATTACCAACGTAGGAAGTATTCAACTTGATTCTATCGCAGGAGATGGGGATACAAATACATCTATTGAATTTTCAGGATCAGATGTTATCACAGTAAGTACAGGTGGAGAGACTCAGGTAACATTTAACGATGGTTCTATCCTTCCAACTACAGATAACGATGTAGACTTAGGCTCAAGTTCTTATGAGTTTAAGGATGGATATTTTGATGGAACTTTATATGCTGATGCTATCAATTTGAATGGCACAGCCATAGGATCAACTGCATCTGAATTAAATCTACTTGATGGTTCAGCGAAATCTACTTCATCCATCACTATTGCAGACGCAGATGCTTTTATTGTTATTGATGGAACAACTACTAAGCAAATTCCTGCTTCTGATTTAGAAGCATATATGGAAAGTTCTCTTGATACATTATCTAATGTAACAACTGTAGGAACTCTTAATTCAGGTGCTATTTCAAGTGGATTTGGTGCTATTGATATTGGTTCTAGTGCTTTAAGCACAACAGGATCGGTAACACTTGGTGCTACTTCCTTTGGAGATAATAGCATCACGAATGTAAATGATATTGCATTGGATAGTATTTCAGCAGATGGCACAGATATTAATATAGCAGTAGATGATAATTCAGCTACAGCCCTTACCATTAAGCAAGGTTCAGATGCTTATTTAATCGTTGACACAGCGAATAGTTCTGAATCTGTTAGTATTGGAACGGGAATTAGTGGAACAGCCATTACTTTAGGTCATAGCACTTCAGAGACAACAGTTGCCGATAACTTGACTGTAACAGGTAATGCTACAGTAAGTGGAAATCTTTTAGTAGTTGGTGATTCATCAGAAGTCAAAGCTGATAATTTGGTAGTTGACAACCCTACAATAGCTATGGGGCTTACAAACGGATCAGCACCTTCAGCCGATAGTGGATTTGATCTTGGAATCAAACCTCATTGGCATACAGGCTCAACTGCGAAGACAGCTTTTCTTGGTGTAGATGTAAGCACTTCAGCTTCAGCACCGAAGCTTACTTATATTCCGGATGCTTCCTTTAGCTCGGATGTAGTATCAGGGACAGCAGGAACTATTGTTGCCAACTTAGAAGGAGATGTAACAGGAGATGTTACAGGGAATGTAACAGGCACACTTCAAACTGCGGCTCAAGGTAATATTACAAGTTTAGGAACGCTTACTACTCTTACTGTTGATAATGTTATTATTAACGGAGCTACTATAGGACACACATCAGATACAGACCTAATAACTGTTGCAAGTGGTGTTCTAACAGTAGCAGGTGAATTAGATGCTACTACTTTAGATATTTCTGGAGCTGCTGACATAGACGGCACAGCTAATTTAGATGATGTAGATATAGATGGGGATGTTCAGCTTGATGGTACACTTACAGTAGGGGTTGATGGAACAGGTAAAGATGTAAAACTTTTTGGAGATACCTCTGGTGCTTATTTATTGTGGGATGAAAGTGCTGATAAACTTTTGACAGCAGGTGGGGCTGTTGTTGATATTGTTAAAGATAAGCTTCTTATTGGTGGAACAGCAGTAACCACTACTGCGGCTGAACTTAATGTCTTAGATACAATGACGTCTACTACGGCAGAGCTAAATATTCTTGATGGAGATAATAGTGCTTCTTCAGTTACTATAGCTGATGATGACAGAATTATTCTTAACGATAACGGAACGATGAAACAGGTAGCTGTTACAGCTTTGAACGCTTATACAAGTGGAAGTATTGCTGCTGACGATCTTACTGTAGGTGATGGAGCAGTCACCCTTTCAACATCTTCTGGAGATATAACCATTGATGCTGCTGCTAATGACACAGATATTATTTTTAAAGGTACAGATAATAACTCTGATATTACGATGCTGACTTTAGATGGGTCAGAAGCAGGTGCTGCAACTTTTAATAATAAAGTAGTTGCTACAGAGTTAGATATTAGTGGAAATATAGATATTGACGGCACATCAAACCTTGATGCAGTAGATATAGATGGTGCGGTACAAATTGACAATACAGTTACAGTTGGTGCTAATGATCAAGGTTATGATATTATATTCTACGGAGATACAGCTTCGGCTAATATAACATGGGATACATCGGCAGACGATCTGATTTTTAATGGTGCGGCTAGAGTAGTTGTACCTGACGGACAGTTAGTGTTGGGTAGCACGGCAGTATCAGCCACAGCATCCGAATTAAATTTAATAGATGGTGGCACAGCTAGAGGCACGACAGCCGTAGCATCTGGTGATGGTATCTTAATCAATGATGGTGGCACTATGCGTATGACTAATGTTGATACAGTTTCAACATATTTTGCAAGTCATAACGTAGGTGGTGGGAATATAGTAACAACAGGTGCGTTAAATAGCGGTTCGATCACATCAGGATTTGGAAGTATTGATACAGGCAGTTCAACGATCACTACAACTGGACTTATTTCAGGTGGTTCTCTTGATATTGATAATGTATTAATTAATGGAACAACGATTGGGCATACTGATGATACTGATTTGATAACTGTTGCAGACGGATTAGTAACAGTCGCAGGTGAAATAGACGCAGCTACGTTAGATATAAGCGGGGATATTGACGTAGATGGAACGGCTAATCTTGACGTGGTGGATATTGACGGTGCTGTTGATATGGCTTCAACACTTATTGTTGCTGGATTAGCTGAATTTAATTCAGACCTTCATCTAGACGATGACAAAGGAATTGTTTGGGGAACAGGTAATGATATTTGGATGGGCTTGTTGGACGGTGAAAGTGATGGTCAGATTAACAAGGGTGCTACACAAGGATTTGGTACAAATGAAGGAAGAATTAATTTCCATATCGGGGCTGGCAGTACGGATAATACTAATCTAAATATTGCTGGTGGTGAAGACGAGCATGCGATATTATATTTTTACGCAGATCAAGGTGATGACTCTGAGGATATTGCCAACTTCAAACATAATGCAAGTGCTCAACTAGAATTAAATTTTAATGATAATACCGCAGGTCAAACTTTTCGTTTTGATTCAGATGGTAACGCTAGAGCCGATGGTGGATGGATAGATAATCAATGGGATTATGCTGAGTTTTTTGAATGGAAAACAGAGCTTGATTCTGATGATGCGGTAAAAGATATGTATGGAATGAGTGTTGTGCTAGATGGCGATAAGATTAGACTTGCAGAAGCAGGGGAAGAAGATAAAATATTAGGAGTAATAAGACCTAGGGGAACAGCTGTTCATGGAGATGGTCTGAAATGGAAAGACAAATATGTTCGTAATGTGTGGAATGAGTATGAAATGGAAGATTATACAAATGTAGCATGGGATGAATTGGGAGCAAATGGTAAGGGTCTTTATCGTCATGGGTATCATCAGGACGAAATTCCAGCTTATAGATTACGAGCTGATGTAGGCAGAGATAAAGGGTGGCATACAAAAGAATCTAATTTTTATCTTAATAAAGAAGGAAATAAAGTGCCTGTGGTTGTTCCCTCTACTGAGGAAGAAAAAGCAGCCACTAACTTCAAACAAACTACAGGAAAGCGTAGAAAGTATAGTGATAGCTATGATCCTTCTATCCCGTATATAGCAAGAAATGATAGACCGAAAGAGTGGGCTATTGTTGGATTGCTTGGGCAAGTACCTGTTCGTACAAGTGCAATTATTCCAAGTCATTGGGTCAAACAAAAGAACTTAGAAAGTGGTATAGATTTTTACTATATCTATAATAAGTAAGAATCAAAGGGTAAGAAATAAATGGATGCTCAATCAGTATTAGGATTAATTGAACAATATGGACTCCCCGTAATATTGTTAGGGGCAGCTATATATGCCCTTTATCGTTTTATAGTGTTCAGTCTCTATGAGGTTAAGAATGAATTTGGCAGACGACATGAGGATAATGCAAAGGCGATGTCAGAAGTTAAAGTTTCTTTAGGTGAAATTAAGTCTGACTTACGACTCCTTGTTGGTCTGATGAGCAAACAAAATTAAAGTATTGTGAGTAAAATACAAGAGTCGTCAGGTGTATCATTTAGCCTTTCCTTCCTTATTCAAATACTTACAGCTATTGTATTGGGAGTATGGGGTTTTAGTGAACTGTCTAATCGCATTTCTTTTCTTGAAACTGTTACTGGAAAGCATGAAGAATCTATCACAGACATTGAGACAACTATTCTAGAGAGTCAGGATGCACCTATCTCAAGCGATTACGTACAAAACACAAGTATTAGGTTTATAGAAGAAAGGATTTCAATTCATCAGGCAGAGATTGAAAGACTAAGTGAGAAAGTTTATGCATTGGCACAAAAATATTCGCAAAGGTAAGTTTTCATCCGCATATTAGGTAAATAAAGTAAAATGGTAAGGAGTCGAAATGACAAAAAACAAAAAAGACACGACATCTGAACCTACTCTTAACTTAAATGGAGTAGAATACAACATTAATGATATGACAGACGATCAAAAAGTCTTGTTAGCACATATTAACGACTTAAACCGAAAAGTAGACTCGGCAAAGTTTAACTTACAACAAATGGAGATTGGAAGAAATGCGTTTGTAAGTGCTTTGTCTAAAGCTTTAACAGAAAAAGATGATTGAGATTTTTGCTGAGTATGGGGCAATCGGGGTGGTTATTGCTTTATTTGCAGGTCAAATTTTATTTCTTCAAAAAACGCTAATGGGAAAACTAAAAGAAATAGATGACAAGGTAATTGCCCTGATCAATCGTTGGAATAGGTCTGATGAAACGACAGCAAGACATCGAGAAGACATTGTCAAAGAAATGAATGATGTATCCGATGGTATTTCATTTCTAAAGGGAAGGATTAACGGAAGTGCAAGATGAGAAAAGACCCTGTACTTGTGGGTGCGATTGCAGTTGTAAGTGCGATGATGCTGTCAGCGATAAAAGATACGTTTCCTCACATATTTTGGGGGACACTCCTAACTCTGTTGATCTATGGGTGTCAACGCCTAGTAAAACAAAATGGATTTTTATGGAAGAAGAAGTAGATAGTGAACGGCAAAGAACTGATTGATTGGCGAGAACGCATAACAGAGGATTTATCTTCTGTAAAAACAGATGTACGCTGGATTAAAGACAATATTGGAAGACTCAACGCTGAACAGTCTAATCTTGAGAAAAAGGTATCGTGGTTGCAGGGGGTTGGTTCGTTTCTTGGTATTATTCTTGGTGCTGTTCTTGCTTTTGTTACTAGGGTAGTTATGGGAGATTAATGTGGATAATTTAAGGCAAAATTTTGGCAATATTTTTATAGGTATGCTGATGATGTTTTTTATTATGGCGATGATAATGCTATTTACAGGGTGTGAAATTACTTTGAAGACAGAAGAGGCAGACATTCAAACAGACTCTACTGAAGTTCAGGAAGATTCTGTGGCAACAGCAGATTATTTTAACGCAGAAGATTGGATTATGCTTAGTCCTTATTAAGCTGTGAAAAAAATTAAATAACATAGGAGATATATCTAATGGATATTCTATTAAATAACTGGGAATATGTTACTATTGGGATACTCGTAATTGATAAGATTGTAGCTCTTTCACCATCTAAAATGGATGACTTATTATGGGCTTCAATTAAAAAGGTGTTAACTGGTGCAAAAGTATTGAAGGGAAAGAAATAGTGCCGACAGGAAAAGGAAGTTACAAAGGTAAGCGTGGCAGACCTCCAAAAAAGAATAAGAAGAAAAAATAATGGCTTTTCAAGAAGCGGTTGAAATAGTTTTAAAGCACGAAGGGGGCTATGTTAATGACCCAAAAGACCCTGGTGGGGAGACTAATTTTGGTATTTCCAAAAAAGCTTTTCCTGACGTAGACATTAAAAATCTAACTCGTAGCGATGCTATTAAAATATATTACGATCACTATTGGAAGCTTTCTAAGGTAGAAATTTTACCTGAGAGCTTATGGAACATTTATTTTGATATGGCTGTTAATATGGGGAAAAGAAGGGCTTGTAAAATATTACAACAAGCTTGTAACCATAAGAACAAAGAAAAAATAGAAGTAGACGGCTTATTAGGCATTAACACAGCTAATGCAAGTAAGTTTGTTGAAGCAGAAAGAGTACGAAGCTTTAGAGTACGATACTATGCTGACCTTGTGAGCAGGAAACCTACATTAGATAAATTTTGGTTTGGTTGGTATAGGAGGGCTTTGTCAACATAAGTAAGTGAAAAGAGCTGTTGTAATATCAGATCAGCATTTTCCTTTAGTAGACGATAAAGCATTGTCGGTTTTACTACAAGGAATACAAATTATTAAGCCTGATATTGCAATTAACTTAGGAGATGTTGGAGAGTGGGAAAGTGTTAGTGCGTGGAGGTGGAAACGAAGGAAATGCCCTCCACTTGAATACCAGTTACCTTTCATAGATGAAGAGATTGAACTGGTAAATGAGGGGCTTGATAAAATTGACAGAGCTTTAGATAAAGTAAAATGCAAAACAAGGTATATGTTACAGGGGAATCACGATGAATGGCTTGATATGTTTGTCGAAAAATTCCCATATCTTAAAGGCTATACTTTTCGCAAAGCTTGTTTATTAGATGAACGAGGGTACAAATATTATGAGCATAACAAACCACTAAAACTTGGCAAAATCAACTTTATTCATGGGGCTTATGCAACTACCTATCACGCTAAGAAACATCTTGAAGCATACGGGTCAAACATTTGCTACGGACATACACATGATGTTCAAAGACATACTCTTACAAAGCTTGACTCAGGCACAATAGCAGCGTGGTCAATGGGTTGTTTAAAAAACATGTCAGGAGACAAGAATAAGTGGTTAAGAGGAAGGCTTCATAATTGGTGTCATGCGTTTGGCATTATAACTTGGCAAAGTAATGGAAATTTTCAAATTGAGGTTATTGATATCCAAAAAGGAAAAGCATCAGTCTGGGGGCAAGAAATTGTTGCAAACTAAAACACCGTTAAACTTGGGAGAAGCAATTTTAGAATTAAAAAAACTAGCAGTAGGCTATAAAGAATCATGTTATAAAGATGATGAAGATATGGCTATTTGCTACATAGAAGAGATTATTCGGGTCATTGAAATTGAGATAGATATTCCATCTTTAGTTGATCCCGAATTCTTAAAAGGGGCTGAAGCATGAGTTCATACGAAGACTTTTTTTGTAATACTACTACTGACCTAGAGTTTGTAGTACCTGATATACAGGCTTTTGATAGAAAAATTCCTATCACAGGCTGGATACATCATGGAGATAATGTTTTTAAAGCAGGTTCAACAGGAACCGTTGACACTTTATTTAGAGACAACTTTGATCTTGGTGATGCTCAATCATCATTAAGTGATGTAGATACAGATGGAGAATGGTTTTACGATACCTCTACAGATACTACCTATGTACATTCTTCTAATAACCCTATGACTCATCATATTGTAGAGGGTGGTAGAGATTACTCTGAGCTTAAAACAGAGGCTATAAAAAGAGGGGCAGAATTTATTAGGTCATATCTTGGTAAACCTATTTATAAACGAAGAGGTGTTGGTGTTCAAGGATCAACTACTAGAGATTTTGAGGACATTATCATTAGGTGTAATGCTATTATTGCGTGTGCATATTTAGTAAGACCATATGATCCTGACCGAGCTGAAGAAATTGAAAAACACGCTTACGACATAGATGAAGAAAGTGGCTATCTAGATAAAATTAAACGAGGTGAGATAAGACTTTGGAACGAAACTGATTTCTCCAAGAAAAAAGGTATCGTTAATCCTGTAACGTATGGTGGTAGTAGCACAGGTTCAATTATTAACGTAGAAGGAAGTCCATCTTCAACTGATAGAGTTAAAATTATTATTGCTAATGGCGGTACAGTTTCTTACGGTAGCGAGAATACAAGTGTTACATTTTCCACCTATGTAAAAAATGAAAATGGATATAAGGTACAATTATCCACAAGTGCAGAGGCAATTAATGGTGATTTACAGGCTGTTGGACACGGTATGTATGTTCAGTTTAGTATGGGCGTATATACAACTAACGATGAGTGGGAATTAGATATTAGTGCAGAACATCCTGAAACAGGGCTTCCAAAAAATGTTAATGCCATAAGGTATCCCTATAAGAGAAGACGGTTAAACTCTTCTATATCAACGAGTTATCATGGCTGACGTACCTTTATACGATTTTCATTTTCTTAAAGCAACTAACGAAATGAAAAAGCTAATTACTAATAATACAAGTTTAGCTGTGTATTTTGATAAACCGTTTCAATACAGGGCTAATGCTTTTTTTAATATTATGCCTGTTAATACAGAGCTTCTTGCATTGTATCCACACGGAACTTTACGAAGATACTTTGTCAACATTCGCTATTATTATAGAAGGGATGGGTATAGTAAACATCAAAATCTTGATCCTTTGATGAATATGGCTGAGAGACTGCAGAGAATTTTTGCTAATGATCCAGACCCAGAAAATTCGGAAGTAACATTTTCAACTACGGTAACAACTTTTACTATGAATATTGAATATTGGAATTTATTAACAGAATACAGGTATCATAACGGCACAATTAATAATGTTAATTACAATCCTACTTTTAGCGATCAAGAAGCTGCAATCCCAAGTTTAGGTATTCTTGAGTTCGATACGTCTTTTGACCATTATGAGGTATTTTCAACAAAAACACTTAACTAGGAGATTCTGTGAAGTATAAAGCCAAAGCAAGTTATAAAAAATTAGAGCAAAATGACTTTATGATTTTGTCTCCACAAAAACATAGGATTCTTTTGCATGGAGGAGTAGTTGACTTTGATCCACCAAAAGAACTCTTAGATCATTTACAAGAGCAAAAGCCAAAGAAAATAAAGGAAGAGAAAAATGGCAACTGATACAACTTTTAAAACATCAAACAATTTAGAGCTGTGGATACCAGATCATACGGATACTGACAATAATCATAACTTAGGAACTGCTGTTGGAACGGCAAGTGGTAACGCTTGGAAGGGGCTTCAAGCTACAGAAATTTCAGTAGATGATGTATCTGCTCCGTTAGAAGTGTCAGCTACTCGATCAGGTCTATATGTTGAGGGAACATCGCAAGGATATAGCAGAGCTGATACTCAAATGTATCAAATTGATGCAACGCTACGAGGTTCGGCTTTTTCTGTTCTTGCTTCTACAAATGCTGTTTTTGAAGATGGTGTAACCGATGCGGCACTAGCAGGAACTTTCAGTCCAACTTCTATGGTTCATGGTTCAGCCGCAACAGTTTTAGCACCTGATCTTTTAATTAAAAATGCGTCATCGGATTCTTCCAATACAAATATGCTGTATAAATCCTGTCTTGGTACAAGCGTAACACTTGCACAAGATCACGGAACAGAGGGTGGTGAACTCTCGGTAACTACAAGCTTTGTAAGTGCTTATAAACCTGAGCAAGTGGCTACTGCCTATCTTGCTTCTACCGCAGCATTTGATCTCGGAACACCGAAAAGATTAACAAGCACAACTTGTGTGGTCAATGACGGTAGCGATAGAGAGCTTTTTCTTTTAGGATATGACCTTACTATTTCAAGAGAAATTGTGAGAATTGCTTGTACTCCTGCATCAGCAGCTTCAGGCACAGAAACATTCCTACCTTATGGATATGCTATGACAGGTGGTTATGAGGTTAGTGGTACAATTAATGTAAAACGAGATGATAATATAGACTTCTTATACGATGATTTTATTGGATCAGCAGATTATGTTTCTCTTACAATTACTGGTGCTAGTAACTTTACAATTAGCCTTCCAAAGGTTAAATTTGATAATCCAAAACCTGAAGTTGGAGATAGCTTTATGACACAATCAATGCCGTTTAGAGCTTTCTTCCTTGATACAGCTTTGGCAAATAACGTGGTTAGTATTTCAGTATCTTAACATGGGAGTCTCTTATGATAATAAAAGCCGTAGACCGAGAATGGGAAATAAAGGATATTTCCTTAGTTGAAAAAAGAAAGCTTCAAAGGCTTAGTGGAAGATTTGCTTCGCAAGATAACGAATCTCTTGAAGCAGTAGAAGCCTATCAAGACATTTTAGACGAAGTATTAAAGATGTCAGGGCTAGAAGAGTTAAAAGAAGCACATAGCTTGGCTATACCAGATTTAGACAGCTTATTACAAGCTGTTTTTGAAAATTATCTTGGAATAGACCCCCCTACGTCAGGGGATTGAGTGTTGCAGTATGGTTTTGGTTTTTCGGCATACCCAAGACCACCTTTAGGCTTCCTTACTCTGCTCAATCCCCGACTTCTTATGCTCGCAAAAAATTTGAAACGCAAAAAGATATAGATGATGAAGTAGATATGTTATGTCAAGAGATAAAAGAAAAGTCGAAACGAACCATAGGTCAAGAACTTTACCATCTCCTTCCGTCTTTTACTAATCCAGATTATATTACAGAGCATTGGATGTACGATGTAATTGATGACTATACTGTGTGTAAAGCCTTTAACATTCCTGTCTCTACCTCTCTCGACTCTGCGAACTCTATTCGCTTAGATCAATTTAAAATTATAGCAAATGAAATTGTGGCTTGTGAAAAATATCAAGCCGAAAAAAATGGCTAAAAGCGAACTAAAATTAGTAGTTGCAGTAGTTGGTGCTAAAGAAGCACAAAAGCAATTAGAAGCTTTTGCCACATCAGTAAAAGGAGCTGGTGATAGAGCCATTACAACCTCTAAGGGGTTTGGTCGTATGCGAGTTGCAACTGCGGGGCTAAGAAGAAGTGTCGGTCAACTTAGAAATATATTGCTTCTTGCTACGTTTGCAACTGCTGGACTGAGAAGGGCTAGTCGGCAAACAACAGAAGCGTTTATACAACAAATAGAGGCAGAAACTCTTTTGGCGATAGGACTGCAAAGAACTAGCAATAATGCAGAACAGGCTAGTGAAAGATTAATCCAATATGCTTCTGCCTTACAGACATCTTCAAAATTTGGCGATGAACAAATTATTGCTCAAATGGCGATGTTGACTCAATTTGGTGCAAATGAAGCTGCAATAGCAAAATTAATTCCACATATTTTAGACCTTTCCGTTGGACAAAATGGTTTAGAAACTGTTACTAGAGCTGTTGGTCAGACTATGAAGGGTCAAGTGGGAATGATGAGTAGGCTTGGTATTAATATAGATCAATTTTCACTAGCTCAAGCAAGAGCCAAAGGTTCAACAGAAGAATTTGCATTTATATTAGACGTTTTAACACAAGCATCAGAAGGAAATCAAAAAGCTCTTCGTGAACTTAGGTCAAGTGAGCTAAAACAAATGGAGATGAAACTTGGAGATTTGTCTGAAGTAATGGGAAGAGTGCTTGTGCCATTTGAGATTTTTCAAAAAGAAATTGTTTTAAAGGGAATCAAAGGTGTACATCTATTTACAATAGAACTGGGAAAACTGAGTTTAATGTATAAACAGGCATTTGGCAAGATAACTACACAAGAGTATAAAGATGGTCTTGCTACTATAAATCAAGAAATGGCAGAGGCTGCAAAACTATATGACATTACAGCACAGAAGCTTACTCCTAATATTAAGGGGCAAGGAGAAATTAATAGAACTCTTCAACAAAGAATCCAACTAATGAAACTAGATACTGCTCTTGCTGTCGAAGCAGCAAAGTCATTAGAATTTGAACACGCCCTAAAGGGAAGTTCGCTTCAGGTGGAAATAGCTAGGAGCAAACAGATAGAATTTAATAATATGCTTACAGAGACATTTGGAAAGACACAAGAAGAAGTAAATAAGGGATTGCAAGAAAACATAGGACTTCAGATTCAAGATAAACAAATTAAAAATGAGCTAGTAAATGCAGAAATTAAACTTGCAGAATCAAAGCTAAAAGCTACTGCTCAAGGGTTATCTGGGTTTGCTCAACTAGCGGCAACGAACAAAAAAACTGCAAAGTTGGCTCAAGTTTTAGCAGCATTTGAGGCTATGATAAATGCTCATGCAGGAGCATCTAGGGCTATGAAAGATTATCCATATCCTTTTAGTATTGTAGCGGCTGGAGGTGCTTATGCGGCAGGGTTGGCAAGAGTTCAAGCAATTAAGTCTCAAAAGTTTGCCGTAGGTGGTGCTGTTGGTGGAACTACTATTGGAGATCAAGTACCAGCTATGCTTCAATCAGGAGAGTTTGTTTTGTCAAAAGATGCTGTAAGAAATATAGGGGTAGAAACGGCTGAAGCAATCAACGCAGGGGCATCGTCAGGTGTTACAGTTAATATTAATGCACCCCTTGTAGATGATACAGTTGTTGACTCTATTATTCCTGCTATTCAAAGAGCAAGGAGAAGAGGTCTTGTATGAGCATCAGCGTTCCCTCTGCTTATTTAGATAAGGCTGGAAAACCTTATGAAGAAAATTGGCTGTTTAAAATATTTTATGATACAGATACTTCTAATGCTACTAACTGCATAGCTCTTTCTTATAAAGACACTACCGTTGATATGTTTTATTACGGTGCTGTTTTAAACCTTCCATCCATAAGAGAATCTATTGATCTTGCCTCTTCTACCGCTTCTAGTTCTAACGTATCGTTAGATGTAGCAAACTTTCCCTATAAAAATGGTTTATTGTCTGAAGAAGTATTAGGTGGTAGCAGGTATTATGTAAATCATGTTGTAAAAATATACTCTCAATTAAATGGAGACACTTCTTTAAGTAATTGTGTTCAAATATATCAGGGCAGACTTGTTGCTACAACTCATACTGACGATAGGGTAAGATTTGAGATTGTTTCTCATAGACCTTGGGATAATATTACTATTCCACAAGACAGGACAACCTCCAATAATATTTTAATTCCTGTATCATATGGTGATTTTACAGAAAATGCTGCCACTACTTTTGCTAACCCATTACATACTTCTAGTCTTTCTAGTGAAGCATATAGACCTGTTCCTTTTAATAAGATAAGTGATGGTAAATCATTATATGTTGACGGAGTTACCACATCTGGGAGTGGAGAATTAGCTGTTTATGAAAAAGGTCTTGATGTCTTTGTGCCTCTTGAAAATGCAGAAGCTGCTACTGTCAATACAGATAATGCTCATCACGCTAAAGTTGAGCCTTTTCAAAAGCGATCATTTTTACATCGGGCAGATAGCTCTGAAGAAACTAGTAATAGTGGTGTAACTGTAGCAAACATAGCAAACGCTATAGATGCTGACGATTCCACACTTGCGACTTTTACTTCAAATCAGTCTAACGCAAACAATATACATATAGCTAGTTATGTATTTAAACTTCCTAGCGTATCGGGGAACAGATCAGACAGTTTTAGATTTTTAGGAACAACTGCTAATGAAGCGATTAGCAATTCTGAGACAGCTATTGATATTACTAGTGCATCTAACGTAACGGTATATGACATTATAAAGATTAATGAAGAACAGATGAGAGTAACTGCTATTTCTTCAAACACCCTAACTGTTGAACGTGGATTTGCAGGAACAACAGCAGTTGCACATGATAACGGCTCACAGATTTTAATTAATGATACGATTAATGTTTTGGGGATTAAATACGGGATTACCATAAGTAGTATTTCGGGAGATTTGAGTGGTGTAAAGTTGCTTGTTGACACCGATGGCAATTCTTTTTCTGAAACTAAAACATCAACGCTAAGTACAATAACAAAATATTTTAACCTTACCACTTCTACTGACACAGTATCATTGACTGTACGATTTACAGCAGACGACACTTCTACAACAGGAACATTAAACGCAGTTTTTAATTTGTATGATGTGTTTAGTCGCACCCAAAGAATTACTGATGAACCAGCAGACAAACTTTATGTCGCAAATGATGGGTTAAATGAGACTTATTCTGGTTCAAGTGGTGCAGTTGGAGAAGTCCATCAAGCTCATAGAGATTTATTAGTTCGATATGCAGGTTTAGCAACCACTACACCCACAGGATGGAGTGATCTTGATACAGCAAGAGATGGTTGGGATATTAGATGGTGGACTTTAAAAGAGGTAGAGCTACGAAGCGTATTAGATCAAATGCAATTTGAAGGAGGTTTTATTTTTAGGTTTACACCTAGTTCTGGTTCGCATTATATTCATATTGCAAACTCACCTTCTGCTGAAATCACTCTTGATAAAAATGATATTCAAAACCTACAAATTTCTCATACCGCATTAGAAGAGCTAATAACTAAGATGAATATTAGTTATAAAAAACATCCTGCGGAAAGCAGATATTTTTCTACACAAACATCTACTTTAGCAAGTGGTACACTTCCAAGAACAAAATGGAATATAGCTGCAAAAGAAAATATTACTGAAATATCTTTAGATATGCTTGTTGGCAACATTGGTACTACTGGATTTACTGGAAATAGGAATAGTGGGTTTGCTGAATATTATAATAGTATATTTGGAGATATAAAAACAAAAATTTCTTTTAGGCTAATAAACCCTTCTTATTTTAAAACAGGTAGCGATAAGCTACTAGATGTTGGTAATTTTATTGGTTTTGATAACGATAATATGCCTTGTAAGCTTTTTGGTAATGCTTGGACTAGCAAAGTATTTATTATTACATCTTTAAGTAGAAGGCTTGGAGAAATTAACATTAGTGCGAGGGAAGTATAATGGCAGTAACAGAAGTAACTTTTTATCCACCATATAACTTAAGGTATGGTCATGCTTCAGGTAAACCTGATTTGGTAGGTCAAAACGGTACAGCAAGTGATGGAACAAGTTTATCAGACGGGGATCAATGTAATGATGTAGCCGATGGAAGAAGGTCTGCTAAATTAACCATTGATACAAACGGTGAGTCTGGTGATGCCGCTATTGACTTAACATCGGCAGATACAGCTTCTAACATTGATGCTGCAAATTGGGACTTTTTTATAATAGATAATCATAATTTAGATACAGCAACAGCAGGTGGCTCGGCCATTGAAATACGATCAGGTGATCTTACTGGAACTGGTGATTTAGTAGGACTTTCTTCTGCTGTTTCGGGAACACTTGGAAGTGCAACAGCCGCTTGTACAGTAGGCTCACATATTATTACCGATCCAGTTGCAGATGGGATAACTGTTATTACTACTACCTCATCAAACGCAAACAGTATTTATAGAAGATTGCATTTAGATAGGGCTTCATCAAATAATTATGCGGCAGATATAACTATTGGCGAAATTACAATGGGTAAAAAATTTACAGCACCTTTTAGACCAGACTTAGGAGTGGGGTATGATAATCAATATTCTGGGGTTACAGTTAATACATCACAAGGTGGTCAATCATATTCTACTAAAAGATTCGGAAGGAAAAGGGTGTGGTCTTTAAACTTTAATTTATTCGATGCAACTGCAAAAAGCAACTTTGAAACTTTTTTTGATATTGTAGAGGGCAGAAGACTACCATTTCATTTTAGCCTAAACTCTGACTCTGCTACGCCTACTTTTTATTATGGAAGATTAGGTGGTTCTACTAATATAACAGAAGTTGCATTAGAAAGATATTCCTGTAAGCTTCAGATTGTAGAAGAGATTTGATCTGCTAATAACTTTAATTTATTTAAAGCTCTAGTATAATATTCCTGCACAGTAGAAATATGGAGATCAAGTGTTTCTGCTATTTCTCTATATTTTAATCCACCATCTCGTAAGTCAAAAATTTCATTTTCTCTATTAGTAAGAAACTCTTTTGACCTTCTTCCTATTCGTATAAAATTAATTATATCGTAGGCTTTTTTAGCTGATTCAATTTCGTCTATAAAAATTGGGTCGTGATGTCCACACATAGGACAGGGATCAATAATAGCTTTGCTTTCTGCCCAGTTCATATTTAATCAGGGGGAAAGTTTGTAAACAGGTACAACAGACCCCCTGATCTCCACAGGGATTACCTTTCGTTCCCTAATTTTAAAGGAGGGGGGGGTAGTAAAAAGAGGTTTGCGATGTGATTGGAGTGTATGTGATGATTGTCTTTGATTACTACCCCTAAAAATATAAGAGCTATAATATGGTTTTAAAAGAAAAAAAATTATACGTTCCTTCCATAGCTGTCAGGAAACCTTGTCCAAATTCTAATATATTTAGAAACTGTTGATGGTTTCAGTTCAACAACATAAGGTTTTTTTGATTTCTCAAGTTGCTCAATTATAAACTCTGTTGAGTTTAACGATCCAAAATTTGTTAATGTCCTGTAATTTTTTTGCTTAATAAGGTTTATGTATGACCTACCTGTTTCTGTATCTCCCCTCACAATAGATTTTGGAGAATACTTTTGCTCTAACTTTAGTGTAACATCTGTGAGGTTTATTTTATGTCTTCCCATAATTTTTAAGGCTTACTAACGACATTACATTGGTTACAACTCACGGTTTTTGTAACTGTGTTATTATATAATTAATAAGCCCTAAACCTTTTTATGTGTTCTCTAATTTCTGTAACAGTCATTTCCTTTGTGCATTTAGGAATATTTGAAACACTTGTAGCTTCAAGCGATCCGAACATTAACCCACAATGCAACACCTTTTTACTTGTTCCTGCGAACCCACAAATCTTCATCTCTATTTTTGGGCAAGGTTCGAACATTTTTTTTGTTTTTTAATGTATAAAGCCTTGTTACTTAAATATATTAACCCATCTATGAGTTCTTCTAAAGCATCTTCTTCATTATACTTTCCATTAATAGGCATTTCTCCCCCAAACCTAATATTACCTAAGTCTAGCCTACTTTCAACATAATTAAGAATTTCTTTGTTAGTGCTATAATTTTTCATTTACATAGAATATAACAATATTATTGCAATAAACAGAATCATTATTGGAACTAAATATGACCAAAGAATAATTGGCAGAACAATAGCTAACATCATAAATATTTCTTTTAGTTTGTTCATATAGCTATTGCTTTGCTATATGTCTAAAAACATCTGCATAAGCATCTCTCAGGCTTAACTTTCCCTGTGGCTTCTTATCTCCATATAAAAGCTGTAATAACCATTGAATCTCGTCATGTGGATC
>TARA_R100000808_G_scaffold24863_1_pt1 | contig 24550 bp, 34 predicted proteins | sample TARA_R100000808 | Tara Oceans TARA_R100000808 (sample SAMEA2622852) | marine metagenome | biome: marine biome (ENVO:00000447); feature: marine epipelagic mixed layer (ENVO:xxxxxxxxx); material: "saline water (ENVO:00002010), including plankton (ENVO:xxxxxxxx)" | depth 140 m | reverse complement strand
CCTAATTCTCTAGCTATAAAAATTTCTTCTGCTTTAGATAGAAGAGAAAACGGCGCTGCAATTTCCACTTTATGTGTTCGATTTTGGACGGCTACTGCATTCATACTATCAACAAATCGTTGTGATGTATCCCAATAACCATATTCATCGTGCACCTGTAATCCACAAAAGACTACAGATGCACTAGAGGCCTCAGCCTGAGACAAGGTGAGAGAGAGGAGTATCATGTTCCTGAAAGGAACATAAGTCTTAGGCTGAGGGTCCCCTAGTACCTCTTTAATAGTAGGCATATCAATATCAGTGCCTGCTACGTTTGCGCTAATAGGTTTAGCTATTTCTCCAAGGATAGCTAAGTCTAAAACTTTGTGACCAATACCCAAAATACTTGTAAGCTCGGCGGCTTTTTCAAGTTCAATGCGTTGCTTCTGCCCATAATCATATGAGAGTGCTACAACATTTTCTGGGCCGTATCTATGCGTTAAAAGCATAGTAATAATCGACGAATCAAGACCACCTGATAAGACGGATAATACCTTATCTGCTTCAGGCAGCTGCTTTAATGCTTCCGCTAAATTCATTAATTCTTTCCCCACATTCGGCGCAGCGGGTTTTAAGATCAAGAATATTATGATCTACATTTAACTGGCCTTCATAATTGTAATCATTATCGATAGATTCACATACAATTCTATCAATAGGACTTTTATGGTTATAGCCGCGAGCAATCATCTCTGCAACCAACTCTTCATGTCTTTCATAAACATAGCGAGGGTCTAGCTGGCCATAATCAATATATGTCTGAAGTCGGGTTCCCTTACGATGAGACCCTACAAACATATGTAATTCTACATGTTCACCAAGAAGGTGTTTACGACACAAAAACTTAGGTGGTACTTTCCACATTCGCATCTGCAATTTCCTCTCTCAATTTTTTAACTTCACGCATTAAATACCAGCCGGCCTTTTCAAGATCTTCAATCTCTTTAGCGAGATCTTCATAACCCTTTTCATTCTTCCTACCGGCACGCAATACATACTTAATTACATTACCTCGATGGAAATTAAGATCGAAGAATTCGACGATATCAATTACCTCGTAACCCTTCTTACCCTTATAATGATCAGGATGATTAACTTTATCGGCTGCCATGTACGATACTCCTAAATGCTTCTACATTATAATATAACATATCCATGTCTATTTGGTCAACACTTAAATGGAATGTTGAATCAAACACAGGCTTCGGCTTTACCAAAGGCCCCTCATTAGTGTACTTAGTTCCTTCAAGAGCAGCCATAACTGGATTAGATGTGTCAATACTATAAATCCAATTATACTTTTGATATTCTATAAATTCTCTAGGTTGCCATGTACCTAGCAAGTGATGTAGACGATTTTTATCAAGCGCACATTCATAATCCATCTTATGGAGAAGGTTTATGCGTTCTTCGGCTTGGATTGTAGGATCTTTTTCTGCCCATTTAAAAACAAATGGAATACCTAACATGTAGATATCAAGCTCTGCTTCGCCACGATAGTCTCTAAACTCAGCGTAACACTCTATTAGTTCTCGATCTGTACTACCTTGTGCAACAGCCATACCATAATTAGAACACTCAGGGTACTTATCTAGATATTCAAATGTGCGATCGAGAGTTGCGTTTTTATCACCGAGAACATCTGGGAGAATGACGACATCAGGTCGGAGGCGTTGGCAATAATCGTATAGAATATCATTATCCAGAGAAGCGCCCAACTCGTAGCAAGAATTATCCAAATAGACAACACCACCCGCATCTCGATAGTCATAGGCCAGTTTTGCATAATCATCATCCTCCATAAGTTTATGCAGCAGAACGAACATATAATCATTAACCGCATCTTGGTGTTCTGCGATCATAGACTTTGGAATTTCGTGAGATATCAATGGAACCATAATCAAATCCTTCACTAACGTTTATCTAATTCTCCTTTTAGAGAATCAATGAATTCTGTATGCGCTTTCGGTGTATTCTTATACTGAAAACCGTATTTGCGCTTAGACAAATCCTTATATACCTTTTGCAGATTAGACGTAGAAATTTTAGAGAGATCGCCCGCAGTATCTTTAGTGCTGCTATACTTATTTTTATTATTTTCGATCTCAGCAACAGCATTAGCGAATTTATCACGATTATCGCCTTTATAAGCGACACCAGTCATTTTTAACCAATTATGCACACGCCAATAATTATAGACATTCCGTTCCTTATTTAAAAATTTAAGAACGAAAGCAATCTTTTTATCGACATCCTTAACCGTACGCGCATCAGTACGTACGATTTGCCAATCTATGTTAAATTTGTTGACTCTCATATTTCTCCTGCCTATGACTATTTATCATAGCGAATACGCGCTGTATCTCATCATAATCCCAGACACGCATTTCTGTAATACCAGAAAGCTGATCCTTCTCATACCAATTATGAAACCAGCGCTCACTACCTTTTATATTATCCATTATTTTTGATTCTAAGGCAAGAGCTTCTTCTTCATTTTCACACCAAATTGATGTCATGACTTTAATATCAGGAAAAGCGCCGACAATAGGAAAAGGCTCATCGTATCCTGTGTACGTGAGCCTTGCCATTGCATCTGCAGATTTCGTAATGCCTACTTTATATACACAAGTAGGCTTTACGTTTTTGCGCTTTAACTTAGCGAGATATACTTTATATCTCATACTTTCATACCTTCTCCCGAAAGGACATAATTCGTTGCGAATTTGTCAATATCAGAAGGCTTAAACATGCGCTCCAATTTCAATAGAGCAAGAGTCTTGGTTTCAGCCTTAGCATGTGAAACCTTAATGAGCTCTTCCATAGCCGTTTTCTTAACGGCAGGATTTTTGATCTCATAGATCTTCTGAAGCTCAGTAGTCAAATCTTTAGCCATTTAACGCAACTCCTTGTTCCTCGGCCGCAAGCTCAATAAACTTCCTAACAATTGGCTCAACGACTCTTTCCGCAATCTCAAAATGGCCCTGCGTATCGAAAGGATAGCCGATTTCATATGCACTTACACCGAGAAGCTTCAGCTCCCGACCACGGTTCATCAAACCGTTATTAAAGATGTCATGAACGATATTTTGACATCTCCGATATCGATCAAGATGCTTATTCTTCGTGTGCTTCAGTTCACACTCGCCTTGGAACGGAATCTTCTCGTTGAGCTGATTCACAGCGTCTTCCAAATCATTACAAACCCACATTATAAAGTCTCCTCAATTTTATCTGCTAACTCATCAAAGGTTGTAACATACTCTTCACCCGGAAACCAGATGCTCATCGTAGGATAGACATCTGCATCAACGAAGTCCCAGTTAATAGAACCATCATCATTGCGGTTTTCAGGCTTTTCCACAGCGTCTTCCATCTCAGCTGCAAAAATACATTTCGCCATCAGGGAATTTGCCATTAGTGCACCTCCCCATACTTAGTCTCGAACGAGACAGTGAAGGGCTTAAAGACCTCCTTCATGTCATAGCTGAGCCCGAGGCAGTAGCAGATGTAACCGGCATCATACTCACTGTCCAGACGCTCTGACAGAAGAATCCAACGAATCGCATCGTCGCGGCTAGGAGCACCGAGAGCGAGATTGTCGCTAACCATGCTTTCAAACCTGTCGAGAGCTGCCTTCTCAGCGGCTTTCTCAGCAGCAATGGCTTCATCGCATGCATCTGCAATACGATCAGCTTCGCGCTCGAGCTGCTCACGGCTCATTTGCGCAAAGTCATAATGACGTCCCTTAACGCCATATGCGGTCTTGTGCTCTTCATAAATGAAGATTTCAAGATCCTTACGGGGGATGTCTTTCAATTCAACGGTGGTCATTTCGATCTCCTTATCTCTCATCTTAATTATAATAATAAAGCAAAACGAGAAATAAGTCAACCCGGTTTTTTGAAAAAAACGCTTTTTTTTGCATTTTTTTATGTAATGATTACATAGACTTACAGCATGCTAGAAATTCATTGCGAATTTGGCCGTATTCTGCGAACTCGCCGCCGGCGGATAATGTGACGGTTGAGCTCCCGGTATCCTGAACACCGCGCGATTTTACGCAATAATGCACTGCTTCCATCTGGACTGCCACATCAGGGGTCTCTGTGATAAAGGCTATAGCCTCCTTGATTTGCTCGGTAAGCCTTTCCTGGACCTGAGGTCGCTTAGCGAAAAATTCCACGATGCGGTTGAGTTTACTGAGCCCCAGAACTTTATCTCGCGGAATATAAGCCACATTAGCCACGCCGTCAATAACAACAAAATGATGTTCACAATTAGACTGGACATTTATGTTCCTTTCTAAGACGAACGTACCTTTGTAATTCATCTTATTCTCGATTGTGGTACATTTAGGAAATGAATCATAATCCAGGCCCCAGAATATTTCGTTAACGTACATCTGCGCTACGCGATTCGGGGTATCCATCAAAGAATCATCGGTCATATCTAATCCGAGCGTTTCCATAATTTCCTGAAAATGCCCTTTGATTTTAAGAATCTTTTCTTCGCTGTCTAAATTGACTCCGGCTGTCAGTGGTGTTTCTAATCCCACTTCAACTAAGTGATTATGGACCCTTTGGCCCAACTCTGCATTCTTTTTTCTATCTGCGTACATACCTTCTCCTATTTCCAAGGTGGACCTAAATTCCACATAACAATTGAATATCGCACACCTTCAGTAACTGGTGTGACTTGATGATATAAAAACGATGGGAAGATAATGATACTGCCTCTCGTATCAAGCTCTTTAGCTTCCCAATATCTTTCACCTGCGAAATGAGGCCCCCTGTCAATCTTAAAAGCACCACCTTTAAATGTATCATCGGGTGTTAGATTGACAGAAATACTTAGCTTACGGATTTTACCATCATACTCTCTATATGAAGTATAAGGCGGACTTAAAATTTTGTCACCAAAATTATTTAATATGTATTCCCCTTTTTCGTTTTTTCGAAAGACGTCGCCGTGCTTTTCTGGATCATATGTTTTATATGGTTCTACTGCATCATCACGATGCCAACCGTAAAACTGGTTAGGTGCATATTTAGTAAATTGAATGGTTTCACTAAAATCTATATCAAAATTCCAATCAGAATCTTCATTGGCTTTTTGTAGATAGCCATGAAGTAAATCATATACCCATTGATCATTTATCCATGATACATGAGAGTCACGTTGAAATACATTATCTTGATCTACACCCTCTGCAGCTAATTGCTGATAATCTTTATCTACAGCAGCGACAGATCTTTCTACTCCCGCTTCATTAACTTTTGATCGATCTCCACCTGCCTGTGCTGATATCCCAGCTTCACCATGTTCAGTAAAATTTGCCTCTAAGCCTTGGAGACCTAGATCCATTATATCATCACACTGTTTATCTGTCAATGCAGATTGAAAATACCAATAATAATGACCTTGAATCATACGCCGATCAAATTCCCCCACAAATAAGTATGTACTCTTGATGCTACGCAATAACCTCTTTCAAAAGCCATCTTAGCAACGTCCCCATCAACTAACTTTTGGCCTTCTACAGTAGCACCAACTGGCATAATCCAAACAGGGTAATTAACACCAGCGTCACGAAAAGCCAGAACTGCGGATTCCAATTCATCCCACGCCTCCTTATGTGGTGTCATGACAAATTTTAATTGGCCTTTACCGTTCGACAAACGATAATAGTCTTTAACAATATCTGGCTTAATGGCCTTTTCAGGCTTCTCACCTGACACGTGCCAAAGCTTGGGGCTTATGCTAAAGAACAATTCGCCGTCATACATTCCTTTATTACTATAAAATTCTTTAAAGCCATCTGTTAGTTTTTGTGTCCCATTTGTTTCATATGTAACACTTGCCGGTACATCACTATTCCATCGAAACACTTTCATCACTTCGACGGAGCACTCTTGGCCATGCTTCATTAGTGGCTCACCACCTGTATAGCACATATGTTGACGATACCCGTTAGGATGTTGAAATAATCCTTCAGGATTGTGCTCGTTCTTCATTGAGTCACTAATACGATGAGCTATTTCTTCTGGTGTTCCTTTTCGTTGGAGTCCTTTAAACTTTTTAGCCCATGAATACGAACTGTCACATCCATATTCGAATACTGGTAGCTCTTCCATTGCATTGTATTGGCTGACATCGATATCTTTGTATGGTAACTTGTACGTAGATTCATCAGTCGGATCCTCCTGCCCAAAACCATTGCATTGCAAATTACACATAAAGAACCTCAGCCAAGCCGTAGGAACTCCGGTGTAGTGCCCTTCACCTTGAACCGAGTAAAAGATCTCACTGTAGTGATAGTCTTTCAAAGCGACTCCCTCAATTGCTTAATACGAAACTCCAACATCGATATCGTTGTATAGATATGTCCCGTATCGGTTTCCTTTACCAAAGTACGCAAGTGCTCTACTTCGCGTACTAAATGTTCCATATGCGCTAATAGGAACCCCCTGTCCTCCCAAACACTACTCATTGAGTAGCATCCTTGAATCGGGTTCAAAAGCTTCTTTTAAAGCACCACAAACAGGGCATTCATCTGGTGCTTCTTTACCCTCATGCTCATAACCGCAATCCTCGCAAATCCATTTAGTCATCAAATTCTCCGTCATCTCTATGACCGACTTTCATTGCCATATTACTATCGGTTTCGCGAACTTCAACCTTAGAACACCAAATACGATCTTGCTCTCCATAATCTTTCAAGAAAATCGTATTAACATATTCGTAAAGGAATGTTGCTAGACCTTCGCAGCCAGTCTTCTCAACTTCAGTAATCTTAGCTAATCCTAGCTCTCCGAGTTTCAATAGATGTTCTCGGTCTGGATCATCTTCAGCAACGAGCAAGGTATGATCAAACCAATCTTCGAGCAATTGCTTTAAGGGCCGAAGACCCCCAAAATCCATAACCCAGTTACGAGCATCAAGCGTCTCAGCCTCAAACTCAAAATGAAACGATAGCGCATAGCCATGAATCATATTACAGTGTGAATCAGCTCGCCATTGCCTATATGCAACAGGTCCAAGATGGCGATATGTCTTGGTTGAAATATATTTGCTCATATTAATTTCCTCGCTTTAAAATCCGTAAAGCTTTCTTTTGCTTACGGCGGGCCGAATCAAGATGAATCCTATTTGCCCGCTTGGTAAAAACAATACCGTCAAGGTGATCATACTCATGTTGGAATATCTTAGCTGTCATGCCTTGAAAAACCATTGTATCTATATCTCCATCCCATGTTTGAAATCGGGTCCGAATACCATCGGCTCTTTTAATTTTAACAAAGAGATGTGGGAAGCTCAAACAACCTTCTTTATTATAAGACATGTTTGAATCAAAGTCAACAATTTTCGGATTAAAAACACCAATACCTGATTCCCGGTTTCCAGGATCACCCATAACAAATACAGCATATGGTAATCCTACCTGTGGTGCAGATAGACCAATACCCTTATTCTCACACATAAAATCTAGCATCTCATTAAAGAGTTTTTCCGGATCAACTGGTGGATTCGAAAAATCAAATGGCTGTGCCGGTGTTTTTAATATTTCTGATTTGCTGTCTACTAATTCCATTTTCAATCTCATACTCTCTCACTGTTCGTTCAATACCGCGACGTAAATTATATTGAGGTTCAAATTCTAATTTTTTTAAACGAGATACATCAAGAAGTTTTTGTTGCATACCGTCTGGTTTTTTAGTATTAAAATGAAACTTGCCTTCCCAACCAACTATATCTGCTATCAATGTTGCCAGGTCAAGGATGGTTAAATCTTCACCTGATCCAATATTTAGTGGCATTTCACCGCTATATTTTTTAAAGGCTAATATACAAGCATCCGCGCAATCATCAACATGTAAAAATTCTCTGCGTGGATTACCTGTACCCCACAAAATAACTTCACCTAAGTTATGTTCTCTCGCATGAATAATCTTTTTAATTAATGATGCCATTACATGACCAGATTCAGACCAATCGTCATTAGGGCCATATAAATTACAAGGCAATACACTAATGAAATTATATTCATATTCTCTTTTATAATATTCACACAGTTTCATTCCTACTACCTTACCTAATGCGTATCCTTCATTAGTAGGTTCGAAAGGCCCTGTTAATATCATATCCTCTGACATTGGTTGTGTGCAATATGCAGGATACACACACGATGATCCAATATATATTAATTTTTTAACTTTATATGCAGCAGCTGCGGTAATAACATTTATTGCCATTAAAACATTTTCACCTAAGAACTCTACTGGATATTGAATATTTTCTCCAATACCACCTACACGAGCTCCTACGTGAAAAACAACCTCAGGGCGAAATGTTGAAAACCACTCCTGTACATCACCCGCATTACATAAGTCTACTTCTGCTGATGAAGCACCTAACAACTCGTAGTTGTATTTTGTATCATTCTTTAGCGCCCTAACTATAGCAGAGCCTACCATACCAGAATGACCAAATATTGCTATTTTCATAAATGCTTCTCTAGTAATTGCGCTGTTAATCTAATCTGTGGGACTAGATCAATTGGATTGTTTCCTAAAAATATACCGTCACTATCAATTTTATCAGCAACAGGTGTGTCACCATGAACTCTGGCTCGCATCTTTTTAAAGACAGGTTGATTAACAAAATTACCACAAACAATGGGTCTATGTTCTACGTTATTAGCTGTTAGTAATTCCTGAGCTCTTTCTTTCATTCCTGGTTCACTAAAAACTAATCCGAAACCAAACCAGGATGGAGATGCTAAATTAGATACTCTTTGTATAGTACACCAAGACTTATCTTCAAAATTAGCAATGAACTCGTAGGCGTTTCTAGATCGTGTCTCATCCATACCATCCCATTTATCTAATTGAGCTAGGCCCACTGCAGCATGTAGTTCACCTGGCCTAACATTATAACCTATAGTTTTAAATGTAAATGGATTATCACTTTCCCATATAGTATTTCTAGTCCATCCATGTGATCGCAAACTCTTTAACGTATTAAATGTCTTTGAATCATTACAGGCTATTAGACCACCTTCCATTGTTTGGATGTGATGACTAAAAAATGTACTGTATGTTCCCATTGTTCCAAATGATCCAGTAAACTTATTATCATAACCAGATCCTAAACTTTCACAATTATCTTCTAAAAGGGTGAGGTCGTGTTTGTTACAAACATCAATCAGCTGATCAAAAGTACAAGGATTACCGAGGAGATTGATTCCTAATACTGCTCGAGTTTTTGAGGTGATGGCGGCCTCAACTCGATTCACATCAATGTTCCATGTATCATCTACATCAACAAACACGACCTCTAAACCTGCCTGATGGAATGGAAAATATGAAGTACTCCATCCAACCGCAGGAACGATAATTTCAGATCCCTCTTTGAAATAATTTAATTCTAAGCACGCTGCAGCCATTAATAAGTTAGCACTACTACCACTATTAACCATCACTGCATATTTAACACCGAATATCTCACAGAATCTAGCTTGAAATTCTTCGACATTATTACCCATAGTAAACATGCCGCTATCAATAATTCTATGCATTGCGGTACGCTCAGCGGCGTTCCAAGTATCAACTGCTAATGGCCAATTTATCATGTTCTACCATTTCTTTTACCAAATCGGAAAAACTATATTTGGGTTGCCAACTTAAAAGGGTTTTAGCTTTCATATTTAAGCCTTCGAGATGATCCACCTCTGCTGGCCTATGATACTTTTCATCGGTAACGACAATAACATGACCATATTGATCAACACCGTTATCACCCCACCAATCTAAATCTATATCAGCATACTTAAAAGCCATATTACAAAAATCTCGAACGGTATGGGCTTCCTGCATTGATATTACAAAATCTTCCGGTTCATCATGCTGTAACATTAACCACATGGCCTCAACATAATCTTTAGCATGACCCCAATCACGCTTTGCATCAAGATTGCCTAATGTTAATGTTTGTTGTAAGCCGGCTTTTATTCTTACGGCTGCTTCTGTAATCTTTTTAGAAACAAAGGTGCTGCCTCGGCGAGGGCTTTCATGGTTAAAAAGAATACCATTACAGGCAAACATATCATAAGCCTCTCTATAATTTTTAACAATATGATATGCATATAATTTAGCAACCCCATAAGGACTTCGCGGCATAAAAGGCGAGTCCTCGTTTTGAGGTGCTGGTGTATTACCATACAGCTCAGAGGTTGATGCTTGGTAAAATTTAATTGTTGGATCGATTGACTTGATAGCCTCTAGGATCCGCAGTACTCCAATAGCATCACTCTGAGCTGTATATTCGGGAATCTCAAAACTAACCTTAACATGTGATTGTGCAGCAAGGTTATAGATTTCATCAGGCCGGATTTTATTTACTAAATCATTAATACATGATGAATCTGTCATATCCCCATAATGGAGCGAAATGTCGGAAAAGATATGATCAATTCTGCCAGTATTAAAAGAACTACTACGACGGATAATGCCGTGAACTTCATAGCCTTTTTCCAATAAGAGTTCCGCGAGATAGCTACCATCTTGTCCTGTTATCCCTGTAATTAAAGCTTTTTTAATCATTGAAGTAAATTACTCCACTTCTTCAATTTTTCGCGTTTCTTTATAGCTCTCTGGTCAATATCTTCATATGAACATATTCCATTTTCAACTATAAGATCCATCATGCACTGAACATCACCTAATTCTTCTATTAATAGATCATGTGCTAGGTCAGATTTAAATGGCGGCTTAGACGCTCGTATTTTTTTAGAGCAAGCTTGAATTAATTCGCCACATTCTTCCATAGTGATAACCATTAATTCTTCAATTTTACTATTCATACTTGTAACTGAACGTTCATTGCAATTGAAATACGATGATCATCGTGATCATTTGTTGTAACATAGTGCTGCAGCCAGGCAGGAAAAATAATTAGTTCGCCTTGTTTTGGATTTAACGTATAATCAGATGAATTAAAATCCGTTTGTTTTATTGGATTACTATTCACCATATGATATTCAATCCGCGAATCTAAAAATGTAATCGTACCCGACTGTGGTGGCACATTAACATAATATACAGCAGACATCCACGTGTCAGGATGGATATGTGGTCTATTAATCGCACGTTTGTTATGATTAAAGTTAATCCATGCACTGGCAATAAATGGTGGGTTGTCTGCCCTCGCCATGCCATGCTGTATGGCAATTCCGCCTGCAGCAGAGCACGTAGCTCCAAAAAGACTTTTAAAATTTATATTTGCTATCTGCTCTTTACTTTGCCAACCGTCTGTGTTGGAATATTCCCGACCGGTCGGATCTTCTGTTCTTGCTTCTATACAATATTCTTTGTACACCTTTGCATCGACATCCATATCTAGCATGGAGCCAACATCTATTGTATAGAATGTTGTGGGAAAAATAAACGTTTCATTAATTTTTATGTCCACCATAATATATAATACCCGATCATTAAAATTAAATCAAGCCGCAATCCTACTAAAGTTTTTATGTTTTTCAAATCGCAGTGAACTATAAAACTTATCCTGTAGTATATCACCTTTATGACTAATTACAAATACATTTGAATCAAGCCCGATTTCGTGGATTAATTTTAGAAATGCATCCATTCCCTCTGTATCAAGTGAGCTGTCGAATACTTCATCTAAAACCAGCAAGTTAGTATTTGTAGAATTTTTCATTTTAGCAATAGCGCGCCAGGTAAACAGCAGGGCCAAATCAATTCGCATCTTTTCACCTTCACTGAATGAATCATACGAAAAATCATCACGATGACGGGACTTAATAGTTTCTTCAAATTTTTCGTTCAATTCAAATTTAACAAAAAATTCCATCGCAGCAAGATACTTATTAACCAATTTATTCATAATAGGAACATACTGCTTAACAATACGTTGCTTAATACCTTTATCTCTTAGCAATACACTTGCTACATCCAAGACCTGATTATCATCTCTTATTTCTTTTTTCTTGGCAATTAATTTAGCTAATTTCTTATCAAGATCTAGTAGCTTTTTATTTTCTTTTGCCACATCTTTAAAATTGCTTTGAGTATCCTTTATATTACTTTCGAGAATTTTAACATGGGCCATTAGGGCATTGACATTAGCATTCTCTGTAGTAGCTACTTCTTGATGTGATTGTATTTGAACGTGAATCTCATATATCTCATTAACACGCGCCTGAACCTTTGTATATTCAGCGCCTAGTTTTTCTAATGCTAACTCGACTTCATTTAACTTATCACCCTTCATACCCATATTACGAGCTTTGTGATCTTCCGTTATTTGCTGATGGCATGTGGGGCAGGTATCATTTGTTTCATAAAAAACAAGTTCTTTTTTTAAGGTGCTTTTTTTATTCTCTAGCTGATCTTCGAGTTTAGTAATTTTCCTAAGCTGTTTATCAGCCTTGTCTTCATCTTTAATTTTAGATAATAGATCTTGAGAAGCTATCATAGCCGCGTCAACATTCTCACGATGAAATTTTATTTTATTATTAGCATCATCAATATCAGCCTGCATTTTATCAAGCAGCTCTTGCTTATCCGCTTTCAGGGAATCAACCTGTTCTTCGATTAAAAATTTCTTTTCTTCTTCTATTTTAATCTTATAATCTACATCTGTCATATCATTTTTATTTGTAGATATCTTTTCTTTGAGCAGTGTATTCATAAACGAAAATATTTTAATATCTAATATGTCTTCAATAATTTCCCGCCTGTCTGCAGCCTTCAACTGCATAAAGGGTACAAACGTACTACTACCTAGTATTACGATCTGTGTAAAAGAATTGTAATTAAGCTTTAAAATATTTTCTTCTAAGAACTTCTGATAGTCTCTATTTTTTGCTTCTTGATTAAGCAAGACGCCGTTCTTATATAATTCAAAGGGATTAGATCTGTATTTGTTAAATCCCCTGTAGATCTTATATTCATTGGAACCGATTTTAAACTCGACTTCAACTGTTAAATCTTTTCCGTTGACCGAATTAACCAACTGTGGTATATTCACTTTCCTAAATGGTTTTGCGAATAGACCATAACAAAGGGCATCAAGAACTGTAGATTTTCCTGATCCATTTTCTCCAACAATAAGACAGTTGGGGCTACGGTTTAAATCAATTTCGGTGAAAACGTTTCCTGTAGATAAGAAATTACGCCAACGCACCTTCTGAAAAATAATCAAATGTGGTGATCCATATTGATTGCTTCAGTATATAAACTGGAAAGCAATCCTGTTAGCTTTTTCTTATCAACATCAACATCCATTCCCTCAACGTAGTTTTGTAGAATGGTCATGGTGTCCTCGGCTTCATCAATTATATCTTCCTCAGTTGCTTTATCTAAGTTTTTATGATCATCAACGATAGATACTTGTGACGGATTAGCCTTATATAACTTATCCATGAAAAGATCAAACCAATCCGGATTATTTTTATTCTGCACAATAACTTTAATATTGGCGTCGATATAATCATCGAACCGATTTTCATCTTTTAGATAATCATCGTAATTAGTCTGCTCATCATCATACCAAACTTTATAAAACATTTTATAGGGATTTTGTATAAAAGTCAACTCTCTTGTGGTCGTATCAAAAACATGAAATCCTTTTTGTTGGTTATAATCAGACCAGTTAATTTCATATGGACAACCGAGATAATGAATATTGTTATCGGAGCTGCGGTGATGGAAGTGACCTGATGCTACTACATCAAAATCTTTGAATAAATTTTTCTGAAGGCCGCCCTCATGGAATATTCCCGGCATCATAGCAAAGCCATCAATTTCTAAATGACCGAACAAAACCTGTGCTTGTGTTCCTTTAATCTTTGTCATCGTGTCCTGGTAATTATTGTTATTAATCCAAGGAACGAGTAATATTTTACAACCATCAAAATCAAGCTCTGTGGTCTCGTCATAAAACTCAGGGTATCCTGTACCACCAAACAATTCACGCATAGAATTTACTTCGTTTGTATTTCTAAACGGGACATCATGATTTCCAATAATTACATGGAGAGCCACATCCATTGATTTGAGCTGGAGGATAAACCTGTCTTTAAGAGCACGAAGTATGTTATAATTAATATACTTACGGCGATCAACGATGTCGCCAAGATGGATGACTGTCGATATGTTATTTTCCCGAAGATAAGGAAAAAACACATTATCATAAAAGCGATGAAAATACTCCAGAAAAATGAGACTATCATTCCTGGCCCCCCAATGCGTATCTGTAACTAATGCTATTTTCACATTCAGTCCCCAATAATTTGATCTAAGCCCTCTTTGCGTTTTATACGCTTTTTAACTTGCCGACGTTTATTGTCCTCGAAATCAGAAATAAAATTACTCATATATTCCTGTGACCACTCGCTAGCTTTAATCTGATCGTTATAGTTTTTACCTATATCATGCGCCTGCTTCGATGTTGTTTCGTCCATGACATTAGCATTTTCAGTAAGCTTATATTTTGTATATAACAACTTTTTTTCTTTTTGGATACGCCTAAGAAAAGCATAATAAATTATTTGTGTAAAATATGCAAATGGATTAGAGCTTTTTTCTGGGTCAAAATTATCAATATATTGTAAGCAATTTTCTATCCCATCACAGATCATTTCATCGCGGAACGTATAATTGATAAAATTAGGTTTGTGGGATAAGTGTGTTGCAATTTTCATTATACACTCACCTATATAATTAGGCACGCGTGGACGTGTGTTTTTATCCCCACTATTTGTATGTTTCTTCCAATCAGTTACCTTCTCGCGGTATTCAACCATGGCGGCCAGAAACTCTTTATTATTTACATAATGAGCATTCTTTGTTTTTTTCATTTGATCACTTTCCTGTTGACACGGTACTAAAAACTTATTATAATAACGTGTAGCGTTTAAGAAATAATATAGTAATTATTAATGTATGGTTACTGAAGTGTTACCATATAATTCAGATATTTCAGACATTGCTTCGCCTGCAGCTTCTTGCAGGGCTTGTTCAAAAGATTTTCTTTCTTCCATCCGTCTCTTTAAAAAATCAGGATCATTATAATTACCTATAGCCTCTTTATAATATTGTAAAAGGTCATCTTTCGGTGGTTCCATTGATACTACATTATAGTCACGAACCATTATTACTTCACTTTTAACATATGGTTGCCACGGAACTAAATGTACCTGCATCCTGTGATGTGATATAGGATGGGAAAGCACCCTTAGTGCATCTGCTATAGCTAAACCCTGCTCCTGTGGGAAGCTAAGCTCTGTATCTAGCCGACCTATAATATCTTCTCCGTTAGATAACTTGAAGTAAAATATATCGTAATCCGACGGTGCAAAATCTGACATCTATTTTAGCCTTATGTTATGAATTCTATACTTAAATTTTTCTTTAGTATAAATCTTCATTCTTTCTAAGAAATGCTTGAGGGTATAATTGCGATGTGCGCCTATTGACATGTCATCAGCTATATCTAAAAGCGTAGCTGTATGCTTGGTATCTGATCTACGCAATCCGCGTCCGATTGATTGCAGACTGCGAATCTTGGATTTTGTGGGACTGGCGAACACGATATTACTGAGATTGATAATATTAATACCAGTAGAAAAAGTACCGTATGACGCAACGATAATCGCATCTGATTCTTTTTCCATAATAGCCCTAACTTCTTCTCGATCTGTTGCATCTGTACCCCCATAAATGAAAAATACTTTACGTTCACCCGCTTCCTTCTCAATCATTTCATGTAGAATTTTACCATGCTTTTCAACGAATTGAAAAAGTAATAGCGTATTACCCTTCAATGATAACGTAAGATTAGTTATAAATTTGTTACGCTCAGCTGAGCCAACAATATAGTCAATTTCTTCTTGATATGTCTTCCCTCTTAAATCTTTACACACCTGTGTAGGGTGTTTAAGTACTAAAGCTTTAATTTTAAATTCAGCTAAGTGCTTGGCATCAATAAGTTCTTTGGTTTTAATAACTTGCTTAACTTTTCCAAACAAACCCTCTAAAACCAGTTGATGTGTTTCCATTCCATCAAGGGTACCTGTTGTACCAAACCGGTATTTGCAATTCACCAATTTAGTCATTATAGACGTTAATGACTTTGCTTTAAATTGATGTGCTTCGTCGCCTATACACAATTCATATTGTGCGAAGTACTTTTTATTTAGGTTGTATATACTCTGCCATGTACTGATAACAATCGGGGCGTCAGAATCTTTTTCTTTCCCGGCCATGACGATATGGATATCATCAGGATTAGCGCCATATGATATCAGGTCTTTTTGCATCTGTAATACCAATGATGTGGTAGGTACTATTACCAGTGATTTAACGCCATACCATTGTAACAGCAGATGAATAATGAGACTCTTACCAGATGCTGTAGGAGATAAGAGCATCGCCCTATTATTCCGCACTGCATGTATGAAAGCATCAACCTGGTAACCTCTTGGCGTTAAAGGTAAGTTTAGGGTACCAATCCATTCAGATGCGTCATTTTGCGCAAAAACCTCTTCTTTATCAACAGTGTCATCAAATGTGACAGAATAGTTCCTTTCTTTAGCAAATTGGTCTACATATGGTACTAAACCGGCATATAATTGTTTGTTTTTGTTGTTATACAGGCGAATTTTACCATCCCACATTTTATTACGATAACTAGGCATAAACTTAGCGCCCGGTACCATAAATGTAAAGTACTCGGTTAGCTCCTGGCGTATACCGAACTCGGCATTTACCTTAATATAGACGTCATCTATCTTCGAAACATACACTTTATTGCTGTCCAAATTGAGTGAGTCGTCTCCAATCAATAGCGGCGCGTACATGAAAACCCCGTGAGTTTATTGCTTTTATAATTTCCTCACAGACGGCAACCATTTCTTCTTGATATGCAAGTTTAGTGGTAACCTTTACATAATCTTCGTCGGCCTCTACATAACTATTAAGATCTGCTTTCAACACTGTCTTAGGCCACGGTTCACGACCAATACGTTCCAGATCTTCAGGGTTGTTTAATTCACCCCTATAATACTCAGACAAATCCTTAACACTACGTTTCAATTGTAATTTAATTGAGCGTAGTTTTAAACGTTCGTCAGACAAAATTTTGAGATATTTAGCGTGGAGAAGAGGTATATTCAAGCTCTCATTATCCAAGTCAATATCATCAATTTTAGCGTCTGCACGCCACATATCAACTACGTCTTCAATTTTCATTACAAACCTCACTTACGAAATAATCTAATTATATCACAAAACTAAAATTTATTCAATCTTAAAAGAGCGATATCCAAATGTTACTGTTGCTTCCAAATGTTCAACATCCATGCCTGTGGAATCGAATTCAAGTGGAGTACAATTTATAGGAAACATATCTTCAAAGAAGACTTGCCTATTAGCGTTCATATTACTAGTTAATACGATCAAAGTACCATCCGATACTACTGTTTGGGCCGGAGATGTACTACGACGATCTGCCAATTTCCTGTGTTGATCTAAATCTTCTGGATGGCCCAGTCCTTCAAGCCAGTTTAGAATTTCCAGATAGTTTTTCATATCTTCATCGACCTTAAACCTTAATATAAAAGGCTCATATGTCAATCTATCACCAGGAATAGGATACCGCAATAGTGGCGTTTCTCTGTCAACTTGGCCGAATGTAATGCTAGGTAACGTACAAGCCTGAGAGAAGTATATTACATTAGGTGCCCGTTGCATTACAAAGCGAAATCCTAGTGGCGATAGGAAATTCTTATTTTCGGGTTGTGATTGAGCGTTCGCCATATCGTATATAATCCTTTGCGTTCCGATACTCCGTAATAGGACTATCAGCAATTTGAACCTCAGCTATTACAGCGTCAATATTTTCTTTCCAGAAGGTCAAGAATTTATGGACCCGTGGATAGTAAGGTTTTATATCTTCCGTCTGCCACATGAACTCTTGCAGAATGTCGGTATAATCAGGCATCCAATACAAGACATCAACTGTAGCAATGATCTTTTGCCGTATTATCATATATTTATTTATGCGGATTAAAAACAATAAAAAAGGAGAGACCGAAGTCTCTCCTTTAGTTTCACTCGGGTATGTTTATGTTTATTATTACATAAGGTTGGAAATTTCAACCATGCGATAGTAGATGTTCTTCTTAGCGAAGGCAATTGCACCATCAGCATTTGTCGTAGCAAATGGGTTAGCTACCATGCCATATCGGGTTTTAAAGCCGATCTTTGGCTGGAAGGTGTTTTCCCCAACTGCACGGACCATCTGCAGAGGTACGTATGGGCAGTAGAACAAGCCCGCATCAAACGCACTGGAACCCTTATAACCGATCGTAGCATACTGCTTCCCGCTTGAGCTGGTGAAGTAAGGATCGATGTACACTTTAACCCGGCCGTTTGCAACACCAGCGAATGTATTGCCTGTGTCATCAACGTTAAGGTTATTGGAAAGTGCTGGGGTGTAATCAAGTACGCCAGCCATCTGAAGAGCAGAAGCAACATCAGATCCGCAGATCATTACGTTACCTTTACCCCTACGAGTCGACTTAGCAATTTGGTTAGCTTCACGCTCGATTTGGAAGATAAGTCCCTTGAAGCGCTCAACTGACCAACGGCCATTAGCATCTGTGTCAAGATCAAATGTACCCGCTGTGGTAGTATTGTCCTGAGCACCAGCTGTCGCGGTGTAGTTGATTGTGCGAATTACTTCGCGGTTGATTTCGGAAAGAATTTCTGCCGAAAGGATGTTAGCTAGTTCAGTTTCAGCATCCAAACCGTGGATAGCTTTAAGATCCTGAGCAAGCTCCATCGTATACTCAGCTTTCAGAGCCCGGCTAACGGCTGTTACAGAAACCTTCTCGATGCTGAATGCCATTTCTTGGAAAGCATTCGTGGAAGCATCGCCAAGAGCTTCAGCCTCAGCAGTTGTCATACCTTGCGTAACGGTATATCCGGAACCAGAAGCACGATCCGTTGGATCATTTCCTGTTGCAGCAGTACCTGCACTACCGTCAACGGCCGCAATAGAAGCTGTATTACCAGCGGCGCTACCAGCGTGTGAAGTATTAGCTTCATTAAAGAGAGCTTCTGTACCACTCTGATTAGTATAACGAGAGCGCATTGCAAAGATAAGTCCGGTTGGACCTGTCATTGGTTGCACACCGCATACGTCATAAGCGATGAGGTTTGGCATAGAACGGCGAACAAGCGAAATCAGCACTGGATCGAAGATGTCTACAGAACCATCACCTGCAGTCGAAGAAGAAGCACCCATAGCATTTGTGGGAGCCGCCTCACCGAGTAGGGATGGCATCTGATATCCACCAGAACCACTGGCTGCTTCAGCTGACGCACGTTCCTGGTTTTCTAAAAGAGTGGCGGTGACGGTGCGGCGATGAGCGTCGCCAATCTCAGGAAGATCGGGGTGCTCGAGCACTGGCTGCCACTTCTTTTGTAGTTCTTCAGTAACATACATTTGATTTCTCCTTGTACTTTATATGATCAGCCTTTGTCATATTATTTATAAAATTACTTCTTTACAGACCTAGAAATGGTGTTTAAATATACAGCCATCGATCCTTGGGGTTGTTCTGTTGTTTCTTCGTCAAGATCTACGGCCTCATCATCAGCCTCAATAGGAGACGTGAGTTCCTCTGTTTCCTCGCCATTGAAATATTGTTCTTTGACAATGGAAAGTTTATTTTCGTAATCTTCTGGTGCCTCAAACTCAATACCAGCCGCTAATTGACGAAGTTTTTCAACCTCAGTATCAGCGAGACCATCACTCACTTTACGAAGAATATCATCTTTAGATGATTCTGCTACAACCTTTTTAAGCTCAACATTTTTTTCGATTTCCTTGTTAAGGTTATCTTCGAGCTCTTCTACCTTAGCAGCAAGCTCTTCAACAACATCAACTTTTTCTTCTGGAACATCGACATAATGCTCAGCAAACAGGTCGTGTAGTCCGCGGAGGAAGTCTTCAGTTAATTCGGACTTGAGACCACGATCAATTGCGATCTGATTGTCTTTTGTCCATTCCTCTACGACATAATCCAGATAAGAGTCAACCTTTTCGGTCATCTCTTGATCGTAAGCAGCTTTTGCCGCCTCAATCTCTGCGTCTGTTTCTGTGGAAATTTTAGCCAACTGCTCGTTGATTTTAGAAACAACAGCTGCGCTAAAAATAGTTGCTGCCTTTTCTTTAAAGTCTTCGGAAAGATCTTCGTCACCAAACATGGCTTTTACGTCATCAGAAACATCAATGTCATCAGCTGTAATAGCTGCAACATCGCGAATATCGACTGTTTCGTCTGTAGCTTCTTCCTGCTCAACAACTTCCTCACTCATAAATGCATCGTGCATTGCAAGAAGATCTTCTTTCTTCATGCTGTGGAGTTTAGTCATCATAGCATTAATAGCAGCTACTTTTGTTTTAGGAGGAGTCGAACCGGGTGTAGTTACAGCCGTTTTTTCGCCACCATCCTTGGAACCTTTTAGCTTCTTAGCTTTTTTGTTAACGGGCTCAGGAACTTCTGAAGGATCACCCATAGAAGCCTTGAACTCATCAAGCTGCTCCTCATTCTCGTTATCCTCCGAGGCCTCAACCACATCCACAGTAGCTTCGGTTTCTTCAACCTCTGTTACTGTATCTTGAATATCTTGTTCGGACATTTGGTTATCTCCTCGCTAATACGATTGTGTTTACTATACGATTATTTATAATTTTCGCGCCTTTAGAGCCTAGAAATGAAATTCTTGAAAACATCTAATTTAGCTTGCTCTAAATCTTTCTTTGATGCTTTCGATATAACATCACGATGACTGGCAATTATGCTTTCTTTAAAAATTCCATTTTCCCAAACCCACTCTTTACCTTCCATAACACCATTTACATATGCATCTGGTGCTGATGGATCAGCAACAATATCAGCAGCTGTTGCTAGATAAAAATCTTTTTGAACTTCTTGACTACCGTCTTTTCCGGGTCGCAATGTTCCCATACCGCGCGATGAAACACCAAGTGAAGCTCCTTCATCCATAAGATTTTTAACAATATTACCGTATGGAGTTTCCATAATTTTTGCTTTGCCGATAAAATTATTTCCATCTTCTTTTAATTCTTTAATCATATGGCTGCAGCGTTCTAGATTAATTGTAGGACCTGCAGGATGACCTAACTCGCCATATGCACGATTCTTACCAACATATTCTTGATTATATCGCGCAACTTCTTTCATAAGAACAGGCTTCGGATAAATCCGACCATTCTTATTTTTCATTTCGGATTGCATGAAAACGCCTTCGATAAAATAATTTTTTTTACCGTTTTTGTCTTCAACGAGATTGTATTGAAATCCCTCTTCTATGACTTCGGTTATTAGTTTCATTAGTCGGTACTCCTCGCTACTGCAAATCCACGTGCGTCAGTACCAGCATCGATGGCTATTTTATCTTTTGGCTTTTTATTAATAACTACGTATTGACCTTGTCGCAGATATACCTGTGCTTGACCAGCATCTCTTGCAATACCAAATGCAGAACCTCCATTTGTAGGTCCAGCGGTATTAGAAACCGTTATAGTGCGATCTGTTGTGCCCGTAAGGATACATGCAATCGACGTAGCCCCGTTGAAAGTGGAGCCACCCGTTACAAGGGTTTCTACATTTGAAATGGGGCGAAATGTTGTCATTACGCTGCTCCTTGTTCCATATTGAGCCAGCTACTAGTCATTTGAAAAGATGTCATATCCTTCGTGAGGTGAAGCATAAGTTGCTCCTGATGACTGTCATCCAAATCATTGGCAAACTCGTGAATTTTTTGTGCTAATTCTGCGGAAATATTTACTACTTTACCATCACCTAATTTAAGGTCCCCTTCTTTAATGGGTTTGATAACAGCAGTTTCACCACCCTTTGACGCAGTAGCCTTACTTGTATCCCGCGACTTACTTCCGTCGTGCGTGTTTTTAACATCACTTGAGCCCTGCTTAACGGGTGCTCGCTCGCCATTCATTGGCTGCTTAGGCTTTGCATGACTAACGTGTGATGCTACATGTTGTTTATCGTCTGCGACAGGATGATCGGTTTTCTTTACGGTATGAGAATCCCTAAAATCCTGTTCACCTTTAGCTCGAGATTTAATATCATCGACCTCGTCATCCTTATCCTTAGGAGCGACGTAATCCTGTGCTACGCTTGCTTCACGTAGTTCCCTAAACGTTTTCATCAGCTGGCTCCTCTACTGAAATTGGTTCATCTGTTTCTGGAGAAATTTCTACTTCAGGTTCTTCCTCATGGAAAAGATTCATACCAATTTCACGTTTACGAAGGTTTAAAGCATCACTAACTTTACCATACAGTGCATCTGATACAGATGTTTTAAACTGCTGGCCGTCATTGTCGCCTAGACCCTTAATTGCATTTTCAAGTTCAGACATAAAATATCTCCTGTTTATTCCCTATTATTTATAAAAATCTTTACGTAAAGTATGGTACTTTATATGCAGTACCACCTATTGTTAGTACCAAATGACCGGCCGGATTAGCTACTACCGCGGCATTTAATGGCACAGAACCCTGTGCCGTAGTAACATCTGCTGTATTACCTGACTTAACAGCTGTTGCAATAACACCATTTGCGACTTGAATTCTGTCTGATACGAGCAATCTGATAGCTGTATTAGTTGAAGTTAGATTAGTATTGAGGTTACTAATAGCAGAATTAGTATTAGCTAATCCTTGATTACTTAATAATCGTATTGCTGTGTTAGTTGCCAATAGATTAGTATTGAGATTACTAATTGCTAAGTTAGTATTAGCCAACTGTACATCTGTTGACATCGATGCGATATAAGAATTGGTGTTAGCTAAAGCTGCTCTTTCTCTAGCACTAACTGTAGCGATATAAGAATTGGTGTTAGCTAAATTACTGGCTTGTTTTGCTTCTTGCGTATCAAGAGCAGATTGTGTATTTGTATTTAATAACCTGATTGCAGTATTAGTCGCAGTTAGGTTTGTATTAAGATTACTGATAGCCGCGTTAGTATTAGCTAATCCAGTATCTCCTCCTCCAGAAGAGGCAGCAATATAAGCGTTAGTATTAGCTAAAGCTGCTCTTTCTCTAGCGCTAACTGTAGCGATATAAGAATTGGTATTAGCTAAAGCTGATTGATGTGCAGAATTTGCAACTAAATTTGATGAAATCCAGGATCTTCCATAACCCCAATCATCAGTCCATTCTCTAGAAGCGAGTTGTTCAGTTGTATTTGAAAATAAACCAGTCGCATTTGCCGAAAGTGTAGTACTACCAAGTTTAATAGTAGCACCGGATAGATATAAATCTTTCCATTGTCTAGTAGAAGAACCTAAATCAAATGTATTGCCTGAAGCGGGGATAATAGCCTTTGTTTGGAGTGTAGTTGTGATATTATTACTTGAACCACCACCACCTTCGGCGTCTGCACCAATCCATTTACCTGTTGATGCTTGAAATTGTAAATACTTACCATCAACTTTAGCTGAGTCTCTATTTACATCATCAAGAAATTCGAGTCTTACTTCACCACCACCGCTTCCACCAGTAGCTACTATTCCTCGTTGGACTTGACGTCTAATTTCAGTTTTAAATTTTTCGTGTTGTTCTATTATAGGTGTGATATCTGGAGAATTGCCGGGTTCGCCATCCATTCCAGGGCGACCGGGCTGTCCTTTTTCTCCCTTTGGTCCTACAGGACCTTGTTTACCAGCCGGCCCTTGATCACCCTTAGGGCCAACTTCTCCTCGTAGGCCAGGCACACCGTCGTTGCCCTTTTCTCCTTGTTCCCCTCTAGGGCCGCGAATTCCTTGTTCTCCCTTACTACCCGGTAATCCTTGAACACCAATGGGGCCGCGATCTCCTTTTTCTCCTTGCTGTCCTTGCTCTCCGAGTAATCCTCTTGGGCCGGGTTCTCCTTGCGATCCTTGTTCACCTTGTGGACCGGCAATACCTTCTGGCCCCTGAGGCCCGACAGGTCCAATTTCACCGATAAGTCCGTCATTACCCTTTTCTCCTTGAAGACCAATAGGCCCTTGTTCTCCTATAGGGCCTCTTTTTCCAATCTCACCTTGTATACCCCGTTCACCAGGAGTACCTTGAGGACCAATAGGTCCTTCTACAAGTGGTGGAATAATTATAGAATCTTCTAGTTCCGAAAGCAACTCTTTTTTTTGCTCTTTGAGTCGTTTTTCGGTAACACCAAGAACGGTAGCTAGAAGTTTTGCCTCATCTATCGTCTTCATCGTCGCTCTCGATCTCTGCCATACTGTCCATGAAGCGGCTCATGCTTTCCAAAAGCTCTTTTTCTTCTTTGGATGGTTTAGACGGAGGCTCGAAAGGTACCGTATTCGCTGCTTCTTGAACGGGCGGCACTGGTGCATCAGGCGTCCGAGGCTGTGCTGCAGGACTTC
>TARA_R100000808_G_scaffold6975_5_pt1 | contig 24658 bp, 23 predicted proteins | sample TARA_R100000808 | Tara Oceans TARA_R100000808 (sample SAMEA2622852) | marine metagenome | biome: marine biome (ENVO:00000447); feature: marine epipelagic mixed layer (ENVO:xxxxxxxxx); material: "saline water (ENVO:00002010), including plankton (ENVO:xxxxxxxx)" | depth 140 m | reverse complement strand
TCAGTGTCATCGGGTACGTCTGTGGCAACCCCTGTGTAGTCAGTGTTTGTGTAGGTTTGGAAGGTCTCACCGAAGACACCCCCCACAGTCCCATCTAACCAGCCATGGCTATCGGACCCAGTCCGGTAGTTGTTCTGTGGGCCATTCACTTCCGTTCCGCAGTTATCAGCGTTGGATGAACACCCCATAATTTCTTTTCCGTAGTGGTAGATCTTATACGCTTCCCCAGTCTGATCCTGTATGCGGCGCTTGGGGGTTCCTGAAAACTGAGGGCTTCCATCGTATGGATCGAAAACTCCGTTTCGGAGTAAGTTCCGACTAGGTGTGCATTGAGTCCCAGACCACATCCCATCAAAGGTGATCCCGTTTTCTTGGAGTTTGGTAAGGTTGGGAAGGTCGCTCGCTGTAAGGACTGGGTAGCGGTTGCCGTAGTCCATATCATCGAACGTATCAGAACCATCGTCCTTCCATAGAGCATTGAGTTGCGGGAAAGCCTCGCGACCAATGTCATCAATCATAAAGACGATGATGTTGATGTTATCTCGAGATTGGTTCCCCAGGACGCTCTGGCTTGCTGATCCGCCGGAGAAGGAACTGGCAAAGGAGAGGGTGGGGAGAAGGAGAAGGAGAAGTGCAAGTTTGATCATGTCCACCTCTTAACCACAATAAAGATCGATCCATCAGTGCCCGCTGATCCATCATCATTATCAAAGCTGCAGGAGCCACCATACGGAGACCAAGTGTCCCCCGAAGACGCTGTGATCCATAAGGTGATGCGGCCCATCAGTCTAACGAGACCCGTTGATCCTGCGGTTCCGTTCACAGTCAGTGGGTAGGTGACGTAAGGATCGTCATTCCCGTTGAGGTAGGGGGTAGTTCGGCAACTCACAGCGGACGCTCCTGAGTTGCCCACACCCGCTTGGGTCCAGTAGACAATCTCGTAGATCGATCCGCTTTTCAGTGTGAAGAAATCATCTCCCGTGCCACTCATTGTTTTTGGTGTTGTGCCTGTACCTTTGTGCATATGGGCAGTGATTGTGGAATTGGCTGTGCTGGGGTAGGCGTTGTTCCAAGTTCCTGTGGGTGCGATTTCGTAAACGAGGATCTCTTCAGGGGCTGTTGGGCTTGTTGGGCAACCAGTCCCACTCCAAGTGCCATCAGACCCGATTGTGCATGTGTAGTTGTCGGCAAGTCCACCGTCATCCACCTTGAGCGTGTACGTCTCACTGCCATCATTGGTCCCCTCGCTAAGCACCATCGCTGACCCATTGTCCGCGTGAGGCTCAACAATCACCTTCGCTCCAGGGTGGTTCAGATGAAGTGTTCCTTCGGACGTATCGAAGAAGAACTCAGTACCCGACACATTCCCAGTGCCACCAATGGAGAAGTCATTTGTTGCGTCATTTACAGTAGTCTCTCCATTAGAACTTCCAGAGTTGCTGGGAGTATCATTCGTCCCCCCAGACCCACTCCCGCCCGTAAAGGTCACCGTCAATTCATTTTTGTTACTCGCATCGGCTACAGCAGTCACCCCAGTTCCCACGAAATCAATAGAGGTCGCAGGAACCCCATCTCCCAGGGCAGTCCCTTCTTCTTTGATTACGAGGTCATCAGCAGTTGTACTGATAATTGGATTCATCGGAGTGCCTGAGACGGTGATCCCATCTCCCCCTTCAACCCTGGTGTGTTGTGCGGATGCTCCTCCTGCAAACAACACTAAAAGCACTACTAGCAGAAACCTCATCATGAACTCCTAATCCCTGACTGATCCAGCCAAGTTCTGTGTAACGGTTCTTCTCTTCCAAAGACACTCCCCATAAAGTCATGGAGTAGGTTCTCAATCTCTTCACCTCGGCGATCTGACGCCGCTTCCTCAACATTGACCCCTATTTGATCCACCCAATAAGCACAAGCCATCGCAAGGGGATCGATGCGGTCATCGTGCTTGAGGGCTCCCCTTTGACGGGTCAAGCGGGTCAACTGGTGGACTAGACGCCGATGGATGTAGTGTGGGTCACTTTCATCGGTTTCTTTGGCGTCTTTAACGATGAGAGACTTATCAATGATCAACCGATGTTGATTGAGAATAGGCTCCAAAACATCGATGATCCTGCCTTCCTTCATCGTGGAAGCCCTGGGAGCGTCTTCAATGGTCACCTTATAGATCGCATGACACACTGGCTTGAAAAGCTCATTGAACATCCCATCACCGAAGTTAGGCTCAATCAGAATGAGATTGACCTTTTGCTCTTTGGCAATGTTGGCGAGCTTTGCCAAGGTCTTCTTATCGTATCCCCCCTTAAAGCCCCCACAGGCACTAAGAAATAGTTGCCCATTGAGCATCTTTACAACCACATAACCCGTCTCATCTGCGCCCCTTCCAGACGGGTCGATTGCCATCACTGATCCCTGGTAAGGTAGGAAGGCTTCATCGGGAAGTGGAACTCTCCCATACCACCTATCGCCCACCAGACCTAGCATGGGGATGTTGAGTGCCTTTTCCTTGTCACTTGTCCAAACGATCTTCTCCGGGGCCACATCATTATCAATATCCATGACAATGAAATCACGGCACTTGAGGGGATACCGATCAGCATCAGAGAGTGAAGTGTCCAGTTGATATTGAAGACTAAACCCACTTCGACCGTACTCAGCTTCCCTCTCATTGAGTTCTTCATGGTCAAATCGAGTATCGATGGGGGTTCCTGGAGCTTTGGTGTCAATCCTCTCGTACACCAAGGGAGCCAGCTTGCCCTCGTATTTGTCCACATCCTTTGGTTGGGGAACCCTTGCAGGCCAGATACGGCTTACATAACCCCTCTCAGGTAGTTTTGTGTATAGTGAGGATTCAGTTTGGGGAGTCCCAAGATAAATTATCTCTCGCTGGGGTTCGTTGGGCTCATCCGGCTTCAAGATAGCCGCAAACTCCTTGACCCTCTCTGCGAGCTTGTCTTGTTGGGTTATCGTCTCGGAGTTGTTGGGAACCTCACAGTCATCACTCACAATGATGTCTGCGCGTGTACCTGTGATCTGTCCATAAAGGCCCACAGACTTCACTGAGGGCGACTGACTGACCACAGCATTACCCACTGTGAACTTCTCTACCGAATCGAAACCGTGCCCGTGACGGGGCTTCATGTCCCTCAGAAGGGGCATATCGTGAATCAACATCTTCGTGAAACGTGCAAATGCGTCTGAACGATCCTTCGAGGCTGAGACTACCAGGATATTGAGATTAGGATTCCCATATAACCTCCAGAGAACATAAGCACTACACACATAGCTCTTCCCCACACCTCGGAATGCCATCAAGAGCTTCCGGGACAGATTGGGATCACTCATGAAGAGTCCCATATCGTATTGCACTGGGGTGGGCTCAGGGAGACCTAAGTGATTCCAAACTAACCATAGGAAGGTGCGGAAGTCCTTCCGGGCTTTTTCACTTGTATTCATCTAATTCTCGAATTCAGGCATTCCATCAACATAATGCTCATCAAAAGTCTCTTTCAGTTCTTTGATTCCTGTGGGAGTCCGGTCACTCCTGACCTCAATCCCACAATCCTTCAAGAACTGCCTCACTACATTGAGCATCGCTGGGGTCCGTTCACCAGTGGTCATCTCTTCTTTAAGCACTTCAGTGAGTTGGTTGTGAAGCTCACTGAGTTCTCCTCGACTTGCAGCAGGCATCTAATCCTCTCTAAGCACCTCAATCCCCTCACAGAAAATAAGAAGACGACCCAAATACACTCGGGTCGCCTCGGGGACTTCATGGTTCTCTAGTTCAGTTAAAAATTGGTCACTCGGCAGTGGACATGGAGGAATCAAAGGTTTCGTGGGAGTCACGCAGCCGCCTGAAACGCTCAGCCAGATCCCCATCGTCAGGAGGGGGATTACGAGTGACTTCCAAGTAGCTCTCGAGTTTCTTACGGTTGACCCTCGCATAACGTCTATGCACCTCTTGAGCCGCAGCGTTTGCTGCTTGGGACTGGAGTGATCGAATCAAAACTATAAAGATGACCACCACCCCGATCCCTATGAGGACTGCCCAGAGATACACGGGTTACTCCTTCGGGTCCTGAACAGTGAACTTTCCAAGTCCCACTGCGTTCAAGACTCGATTGAAGAACTTATCGTCTTCAGGAGTTTTCGTGAGGCGCACAACTGTCCCAATAAGCACCAGGAGTGCCACTCCTATTCCCAAGAGTCCCTCTTTGTTACTGAGAATCCATTCCATGTTTTTCCTCTAATGTGGTTACTAGGGTTTCAATTTTATCAATCAACGCATGTGAAGATGAGATCTGTCTCTCCTCAATGCGGATAACACTCTTCTCAACCAAACGAATCGTTTCCCAAACACTAGGAAGAGCTTTTTCAATGGACATAAGGTCATCCTCTATGTCCTCAATGCGCTCTTCTACGCGAGCCATTCGGGTGAGTACTCGCACAAAGGTCCCACCAAATGTCACCAATATTCCCCCTAAGAACGCCAGGAATGTTTGCATTACCTGGGGACCTAGGAGTTCACTCATAGCACTCTCCAGAAATTGATCTTCATAACGAAAGACATATCATCAGCAGGAGTCAAGCTGGAATCTAGGGTAGTACTACCCCCAGGAGGAATTTCACCAAATCCTTTTCGCAGAGGCGCATACCAGATAAGTAAGCGTGAAGTTGAATCGCCAGCGGTTCCTGTGATGTAAGTACTACCAGACTGTGTGGTGAATGTGCGAAAGTGCTCGGGGTTTGCTGTTGCAGTCGAGTGGTGCATGTTCACGAATTTCTGCTCAAGATGGAGAGTACTTCCAGCAGAATCCCATAGCTCTATACTCAAGGTTGTATTAGCAGTAGGCATATCAACGTACAGCACATCAAATGAAATTCGGTATGTACCAGTTCGCAAACACCCAAATCTCAAATTATCCACAGCCGAAGAAACATCCCAGTCACTCCCATATATTGCAGTGGGAACGGTGGGTTTCGGAAGTTGAACGTAATCACCATACTCCAGTGTCCCACCTGAATCATTGAGTAGGACATCATCGGTGTTAGTGGGAGTTGCATAAGCCCCCATGTTCAAATGCTCAAAGATAATAGACGTTACCGCTGGAGAGTCTTGAAGAACCTTTCCCGTCTGAGTGGCAATGTTGGCGGTATTGGTAGCGATGCTGGTGGTATTGGTATCGGTAGAACTCTTCAGTTCGTGGACGGTGTACAGTGGTTGCTTAAGTGTTTTGTCTAAGTCACTAGGCAGGATCTTTACAGCATCAGTCCAGGCTACTTTTGGATCTTCACCAGTCACTCGCGTGATCACGATCTTATCCGTACCACTCAGCGAGATGCTGCCATCAAATACCACTACTCCACCTACAATTGTGTAGTGAGTGTTGATGGTTTGAATCACAGTATTCAGTTGTACCTGAATATCAGAGTCTTCAATGTACTGAAAGGTGATGGTGAACGGGGTTTCATCCCCGTCATAAAGTTTCTCAGTGGTTGCCATTTCTACCTCAGTTGTGCCAAAGCGGAGTCTGTAGTGTTATAACGAAGTGCTTTCTTTCGTCTCTTTTCGGCATGAACAGATGCCGCTAACGCACGATCCTCTCGCAAAAGTGCCCGCGCACCCCTTCGCTTGGATTCGTTAATTTCTGCACTAAATGCCCGGTACTTCCCACTCTCACGTTCATCCCCAGACTGCGGATCAGTGAGGTGTCTCCAGGTTGTACTACTCACCAACCTAGTCAACTTCTCCTTGAGTCCCACTGCACTGAGTTGGATGTACCGTTCCTTCTGCTTCTGAGTGAGTTCCACTCCAGAAATCTTGTCATATCGAGTCATGTCATACGCAAACCCGATCTGAACCGCAGCCAAAGCAACCCGTGCTTCTGGACTCACTGACTCAATATCCAGTTCATTCTTGCGGAGTTTAAGGAGCATTGAGGGTGTGATCCCATTCTCACGTACATAGAAGGGATTAATCATTGGAAAACCAGCACCCATGGGATACTTCTGAATATCTCCATAAATGTTGTACTTCGGAGTCAACATCTCAGAAGTACCAGGGACACGATTCATCATACTTTGAACGTACCCATCCACTTCCCGCATACTTTCATCCCTAACCGCTGGGCCAAATCGTCTCATCTGGGCAAAGAAGTTCGGGACAATATTGGACAGTTGCCGTTCTCCATAGCTACCAAAGAACCTCTTAGGGTTCTCCATTGCCGTCATGAACTGTGAGAGGCCTAGGAAGTAACTTCGACTCTTGAGGTTCTCAGCCAAAGCAGACACCGCAGCAAATCCAATCTCAGAATTAAGATCTTCATCTTGACTGTCAGTGAAGATATGCGCCATATCTCCAGACATCCCCAAGAACATTCCAAGTGGGTCACCCTTTTGGAAACTCCACCATCGGTTACTGCCATCCGCATTGGTGCCCACCCAGATCGAGTAAGGTTGCCATCCCGCATCAAACCATGCTTGTCGTTCATCCCTACTCGCAGGGCCACCCCCAGTTATAAACCCTTGGGATGCAAGCACCATAGACGAACCCCAAACAGCCGTAGAAAAGTGCATACGATCTCTCACTGCTTGTTTAGCGGCTTCATCAGTGCCGTTGAGGATCTCTCGTTGTTCTTTGAAGAGTCTTTGGAGCATTGGGGTGCGGTGTCCCACGAACTTCAGAATGTTGGTAGGTGTCCTCACAAAAGGAAGGATCAACTTCATCCCTGGGTGGGCACTGGTCATGTTCTGTATTTGAGTTCCGAATCCCTTCAAATCCTCCTGGAAGGTAGCCCTTCGTGCATACTCGATAGCTCGATCATGGTGAGTACGGAACATCGCTCGCTCATCAGCATCAAGGATATTTTCCCATGTGACTGCTTTATCCATGTACTCTTTAACATGGGCTCCAAGGTCATCGACATCTAAGGCTATACCTTCTTCATAAGCATCTCGAGATAGCTTGAGGTTGTAATTGAAGCCTTTAGCCACTTCATCCAGGGTGGCAATGATGCGTCCAGGGAATCGGATAAAGTTCCCTAGAAGGTCTGCCATCCTCGCCCCGGTAGTTCCTGCTTGAAGACCCCAGTTCTGCGAAGACCATGCATGAGTGATCTCATCAAAGGATGTCCGGGCATCCAATGTGCCCTCACCAGACAGTAAAGTCTTCTTCGTATTCTCCCAGATGTCTGTGCCATGTACTACTTTTTGACCTTCAGGGAGTTTTGAGCCTTTAGCGACACTTTTAATCATCCCTCGAAACGAATCCATCAATGATTTAAAGCCTGCCATCTCAGCCCGCACACCCTTTGCGTCTAAGCGCAAGGCGGAACCTGCCAATCTCTCCATTGGCATATAGATAGTCATGGCTGCGCCAGAAATAGGCTGAATCATCCAAGTGTGGATACCCGATAGAATCGAGTTGAGGAAGTACTCCACAACATGATCCACCGGACCTTTCGTCCCAGTCTTGCGGACTAGGTCACTAAGTTCCACCGCAGAGTCAGCAGAGAAAAGCATCCTGGCAATCTGAGAGCGGTTCTTGTCAGTGACCTCCCCAGCCACATCTCGTACATTCCGAAACCACTCATCCGTAGCTTTCCCTGTAGAGTGAATGTTGAGAGCTTGGAGGGATTGAGCCACCTTCGTGATGTTCCCGCTCAAGGCATCTTGGAGGTTGAGAGTGAACCGATACAATTGATCAAACTCTGCTTGATCCAAGAGAGTCCCAGTACCTACATCGGCTACTGCCCCGGCTCGCTGGAGCAATGTGGCTTGCGCTGACGTAAGCAAGTTACGCATAGCAACCAGGGTTTCGGGAAGGGTTGTTAGATTGATATCTTTCCCTCCCTGAATAGCCCTGACTAGATCCTCTACCCCTTTACGATTCGCCCCTTCAACATGAAGCCCTGTGAGGAAGTCCTCAACAAGTTTGTCTGCTTGAGCCTCAGTTACAATATTCTTCTTAGGCTTCCCTGCGGTGCGCCCCCCAGTCTTCTGGGCACCTTCATCGCCTTTTGTGGCGACATAAACCGACTTCATGAAGTCTTCAAGAGACTCCCCTTCTTCAGGAAGTTTAATCTCAAGAACTTCTCCAGCTTCCGTAGCGATTCGTGCTAGTGATACTGAATCGTTCTCGAGAATAGCTTTCCTGAGTCGAGTGGCATCTTTGGTGCCTTTTAGATGCTGCTTGCCACTCAGGTAGTCAAAGACACTCACTCTCTCTTTGAGCTTCGCGTCTCGTTTGAGGTCTTCTCCACCCCGGCGAAGCTCATCAATCTCCCTCATCGCCTCCTTTGCGCTCTGAGGAGTCTTGTCCCATCTCTCAATAAGCTCTTGAGCCCTTTCATCTAGAAGACCTTCAGGGAACTCCGCTTGCATCCTATTCCAATCGTCTAGTGGCATATCGATTGAATCGGGAGAGGTACGGGCCTTTAACCAACCATCCAGACTTTCATTGAGGTTGTTCTGGTAGAGATCTTCCATATCAGTCAGATTCTGGAGGACTCCCGAAACAGTCTCAGAATCCCCTTCAACAATCTGAGCTACTTCAGGGTTGATCTCTTTAAGACGCGCCAAAGCAGTCCCTGAGTTCGGGAACAATCGAGCCAACGCTTCCTCAAGTGTCTCCCCTTCCTCCATCTGGTAGGCCGCACTGTCCAACTCAGCCTTGGAGAAGTTGGGGACACCTTCAATAGCTCCCCGGAGCGTTCGGAGTTCGTTGAGAGTATTGGAAGCACTCAAGACCTCTGAGTTGTACTGACCAACCCTCTTACCAAACTCATCGATCCGGGTGCGTGCTTTAGAAGTCTTGAGGTTCCTTGCTGCACGCATGAATGATGAGAAGACCACATCAATGGGGCCACCAATCATGAGACCCTCTACTGCGTTCTTGAATCGTCCCTCGGCGGCACTATCGTCTTCGTCTGATATGAGGTAGTCCCAGGTCACCGACTCAAGCCAAGGGTACTCAGGGCTGAGATCCTCCATCATGTCAGTGAGTCTTTGCTCGTTACCATCGAAGGCTACAAAGTCGGCCACCGCACCCGCAGTAGAACCTTTGACTAATGCCGTCTTCCAAGTGGAGCCCGCCACAGCGGAGCGAGCCGCTTGAGCCGCTTTGAGTCCCTTGGTGGCATAACCCAAGGTTCTCACCACCGAGACTCCTGGGATCATCCCTACACCAAATTGGCCGATGCCTCTCGCCAACTGCCCAGAGACGTTCTCACTCGGAGCAATGTTTTTGAGAAGATCTACTTCAACATCAGACCCCACCAAATCAAATGGAAGCTGGAGCATTGCATCGATGCCATCCATCGCGCCAGCAACCGTTTGTGTACCCACATCGCCCAAGGTGTCGAGGACACCCCCTTCGTCAGACTCAACCGGCGAGGGAGAGGCACCAGGAGGACGGGGGGTGCCCTCGGCACGCTTGGTAAGGGAACCCGCAGACTCCCGCGTTTGCTTACGAATCTCTTCGTTGATTCTCATCCGTTCTCTTCGGATGCGTTCAAATTCAGCTCTTTGCTCTGCATCCAAATCATCAAGCGGATTCATATTTATTGTCCTGTTCTCTCTTCAAGATCTTTGTTCATTGCTTTCGCGCCAGGAGACAACTCAGCAGTAGTAAGGATCAAGGAAAGGATTTGATCTGGGGTAGTAGTGACTTCCAACTCTCGCGCCCGGCTACGCGCACGCTTTAAGGACCCTGGAATAGTGGGTATCTGGAACTTACTCCCCCCCTGTAGCCTAAGTGTTTCATCCACCGATACTTCAATGCGATCTCTAAGTTTTTCTACTTCTCTTTTAAACACTTCGTAGTCCTTGATGTCTGCCTCAAGCTGAGCCTCTAAAGCATTCCTATCCACCTTCTGAACACTCAAGCCTTGGAGGTTTTCTCGGGTGTCTTCTAGGCGACCTTGCAAGTGTTCTCCTACCGCAATCAATTCAGGGGTGATGAGAGGTGGGACACTCTTATCAATACTTATCCCACTCACAACCTTTCGCGTACCTACCTGCCCCTTCTTAATCGTTTCTTTTGTTTTCTCCAGCCCCTTCTTAATCGCTTCTTTTGTTTTCTTCCGCGTCTCTGATGAACGCACCCTTTGCTGAAACTCGGGAGTGGCCCTCCACAACCTATCCATGGGGCTACCGTGAGGAAATGCATCGGGAATCTCAGGTAGTTCTGGAGCCTCCGCTAGCTCTAGTCCTCTTGCAACCTCTTGCGCACGGGCGCGTCCTTCATAGTCCCTAACTGCTTGCCTATCCCACTCTTTCAACAACTCAAGGTCAGGCTTGACTTCTTTCAGAATTTTGTCCCGTAACTGATGACTCATCTCAATCATCTGACTTTGGACTTTTCGACCTTTCGGGCTTAGTTCTAAACCTTTGATCATCGCTAGATCAGAACGTATACCTGAAATGTCTACTGAAGGAGTTGCAGTAACCCCCAACCCACGCGCAATTGTCCTACCACGTTCAAGAGAACCGGGAAAAGGATGCTCGCCTGGACCCTTAACCACACTAAACCCTCGGGCCGCTTCCCGTCCTCGTTCAAACCGTTCGGATGTTATAGCTTTGAAGGTGTCTTGGAATTCTTTGACTTTGGTCTGCATTGTTTCTTGTAGTGATGGTTCACGCAGTAGAGGATGTGGATCGAGATCAAAACGGATTCTATGACCAGGAAACGCCCCTGGACTTTGTATTGGCGACTCAAGTCCCCACTCCATCAGAGGTGCCATGACATGATCTCCGAAAGCCTCAAACGGAGTCCCCACAACTACCCCAAGAACACTCCCCACTGAATTAGCCGCTTCGTCCCAAGCTATTTGAGGTGCCGTCCCCATAGCAGTTTCAACCACAGGAGAGTCCACAGTCGGTGCAAGAGTTAAGCTATCCACCTTCTCTGAAAAGCTCTTTGTGTATGCATCCAGAAGCGACTCTCGCTTAGCAATTTGCTCAGCAGAACTACGAGTTTCAGAGGCATTCCACCTCAAGTACTCAGTAATCATGTCTGCTCGATGAGAAACCAACAATTGATGCCTTGCGGAATTACTCAATTGAGTCCAGCGGTCAGTAGCAGCACCCTCGATGGTTGAACGAAACGCATACTGTTGGTTGCCAAAATCCACGCTAAAAGTACTCGGTCCACCGGGTGTGCTTGGTTGGTATAATGTTGGTATACCTAAACGAGGATTACGCGGGGCCCTAGAGGATGGGGTTTCACTATGGTCTAAGTCCGCACCTACAACTGGTGCAATTTTTTGGATTAGACTGTTTCCCCAAAGACTGTACACAGAGTTAGACCTTTCTTCCTCACCTGCGTCACGCGCCTGTCGGAGTTCTTTACCTTGCGCTGGAGTGGACTTTATTAGTAGTGAAGGATCATAAGTCACTGCCCCAGAAGCAATCTCTGCAACCAACATATTATGTTCACTAGGCGACCTAGCGTTGAGAACAACTAAGGCATTTGTTGCTTGAACAAATGGGGCAGCTAGGCGGTGTCTAGCTAGACCGGACTGTTGCTGGGGTGTAAGCTCTTCCCCCTGTTCAAAACTATCCATAGCATCCTTCCACACTGCATCCGCTTCCTCCCTCTTTTCATCCGCCGCTTCATCTTCCCTCCAACGCTCCCGTGTTTCGTCATTACTCCTCAACTTCTTCAACAATTCTGATTCATAACCGTGATGGGACTTGAATGCTTGCTTAATGAGTGCTTCTAGGTTCTCTGAATCCGCATCAGTTAGGTCCGGGTCTTGAAGTTTGGCATCAATTGCTGGGTAAATGGCTTCGAGGTATTCCCGTTCAGACATTGAACCTTTAGGCACAAACTCTTTACGAAACCCAGAATTCCAATCCAACCACCGATTAACGTCATTATCTCCCGTATCAGTATCATCGAGTGTTTCCAGCCCCTCAGAGTACTGGCGACCCACATCAAAGATCCGCTTATTCTTCTGAACAACCATTGAATTCGCTACGCGAGTTGCTCGGGTTTCAGCCGCTCGGATGAGGACATTTGCACGTACTTCGTCAGGTAGCCCTTCAGTACTCTGCATCCACATATCCGAATCGTACTCGGATAAATCAACGGGACTTAGACTAGGGTCCGCAACCGCAACCTCATCTAATCGTTCAGCCGCTTGATTGACTCCTCGACTAAAGCTATCGACAGCCTGTTGCTCATGCATGCCCTCCAGGTATTGGTTGGAGAACATCCTAGAGATCCCATGCTTTTCAAAGATTTCAGCATCAGTTAGGTCAGGATCAAGTGCCCGAAGCTCTCTTCCCTTCTGGATATTCTCTGGGCGCTTCTGAGCAATTACGTTAAGGACATTGGAAACCGCAACGCCAAAGTCAGTCCCCACGCGACCAATGTTGGTGTCCTGAATACGAGGCATTCCTACCATCGTATTGCCACTCCCACCCACATTAAAGGTGCGCTGCAAAGGTCTGCGGGGTTGCTCTAGGTTCTTTTCGATAGCCATATTAATAATCCCAACCTAAGCTTGCATACTGGGAAGACGCTTGTGAAACGCTCATTGCCGGCGTTTTTGGTTTTTTCTTATCAAAGAAACCACTATCTGCCCCAGCACTGTATACATTCAACCCAGTCGAGAGACCTCCCAAGATCCCTTGAGTGATCGTGAGCCCTGTGTTGTCATAAGAGGGAAGGTTGTCAACCATGTTGGCTCGCTGCATCTCCGTGACAGCACCTCCCTGTCTCCTCGCTGACTCAAAGAACATCCTTTGTACTGTAAGCCCTGCTTCCTGCTCCCGTGCGTCCAGTTGGATAGCCTGAGAGACATCCTGGAGATAGCCACCCCTAAGCCCCGATGCAGACGCTTCGGCTATATTAGAGCCCAAGGTTTCCTGCTCGGCCTTACGGATGTTGAACCGTTCTCTTGTTTCGATAGCCGCTTCTTGCTGAGCCGCAATGTTGGCTTGATAGTTCTTTTGTGTGGCTTGTGCTGCGGCTTGCTCGGCTGCGCGTTGATTAGCCTCTTTTTGTGCGTTCGCTTGTTGAGCCGCAGCGGTAATTGCAGTTGCCGTGCTAAGCACCGTTGCAGTTCCAGTAATCAACCCAAGTGCTAAAGGGGTACACATATCTACCTCTCAAACTGAATGAAATCATGACCATTAACTTCCACTAGTTTGGTCAAGTCAAACTTCATGAATTCAATAAATCGTAATGCTTCATCATGCTTTGAGTAGACTACATTTGTCAGGTAGCCATACTTCTGATGCTGGTCATCTACCCAGCGTCTCCCATCCCGAAGCACCCTTCTCGAGACCTCTGAAATCCGATCAGTGCAAAGAAGCCAAGGGGCTCCACCCGATTCAAAAGGAACCACTCCAAACATCGCAATCGGAACATCATCAATAAATGCCGTCAAGCACTCATCGCTCAGTTCTAATCCTTTTGTTAATGCTTCAAGCGGACTGTTCCCTGCGAGATCCACCTCCCGGCAATCAAGGTCCCGCATGTGCAGGGAAAGGAACTTCGCGTCTTTTAAGGTTGAGGCATCCACATAAACATTCACCTATACGCCCCTCTCCGGTGGAACATGACTTCATAGCGCAACGTAGAGATCACTAGTGGCTGAGTGGAATCAGACTTGATCGAGATAGATGTCTCGGTGCTTCGTCCTCCCACATCAGTCATAAACTCTCCAGTGCCTACTGCGGGCATTACCCCGTCACCAATCGTCATCCCTACTTCCATGTTCGTTTCTTCGTGCTTAGTAATCTCTACCTCAGAACCAATGTCACAAAGGACTTCAAAGGGTCCACTACTCACATAATTGATAGAAACAGTCTTCAATTGAGTGCGCCCTCCCAGCACGGGAGTGACACTAGTTCGGTACATCGATGCACTAGGCTTGTAGACAAACTGACTGAGTTCGATATCGGCTGTGTAGGGAATACCTGAAATAATGGTTTTCCCCGTCAGGTCTCCCACTCCAGATATCGCAGGGCTTGCTCCGGTTGTAAGCGTGCCATAGACCTCGCCCGTGTCCGCATTCACAGCGAGAGTGCTGGCGTACCCATTCAAGCCCGTGAAGGTATTCGTATCAGATGCCGCATGGTAGCTACTAAGCGTTAAGGTCTCGCGACGATCTAGATGAATCCTCCACCCAGGAGTATCAGCAGATTTGTTTGTTAGGTACTTCCACACTTCAGTTTTAGCCACCGAATATGTGAAATCATCGAAGACTGCGATGTGTTGAGAGTCTGAAATTATGCCCGATACCGCAGGCACCCATCGACTCCATGCGGCCTGAAGCCTTTGCTCAGGCCCTTGGAGATACCTGTAAACATAGACCTTACCTTCAATCGTAAGGTAGATTGTATTTTCCAGTTCATCACTTGCAATGGATGTAGGCGCAGCCCCAGACATATACGTGGGGCAGTGCCCGGTGACATCCACAGCCTCACCCTTACTCTGGGTAAGGTTGTACTCCCAAAGTTTTGTGTAGCCATCTTTGGTGGTGGGCCAATAGATTCGATCATTCGCATAGATAGGCTTTACACCACTCGACACTGGATGCATAGACATCAGATGTGTGACTAGATTGGCCCCCGTGAAAGGATTGTCCCCACTGGTAATGATGTACTGGGCCGAATCAGTGAACGCTAAGAGGCCGAGAGGGGAATCATGCAGAGAAAGAATCGTACCCGTTCCCGGTGAAGTGGTTGAAACTTCAATATCAATCCGATCTGAGTCCAAGACGTTTACCATGCTAGTGCGCCAGAAGTTTGTGGGTTCTCGCGCCTCACTGAACACAAGGTTAGTCTCGGTAGCAAACACCAGACGGTCTTGATAAAGAATCATGTCTGTGATGTTTTTGCCAATAAAGGAAGGCTTCAAGTGAGTGCTAGACTCACCTACCGTTCGATCAGCCCAAGTCTCAGTGCTGAATGTAAACACCCACTCCTCAGTCAATTCATCATACTCATAGACCAACTTGTGCGGCATCGTTGTTGGTTCTACACCTATAGATTCTCCTAACTTTCTATCTTCGATCCATGTCCCATCATCTTGTTCAAACTTCAGCCAGTAACTATCGGCATCTGCATTGGAATCGGTAGTAATCCTCGTTCGGAAACCGTCAGGAGCAATAGGAGGAAGGTCTTCCAGGAGAGGTCCCGTCTCATTGGAGAAGATCGAGACGTTTTCTGAGTGCCCATCTGCGGCTTCCCAGTACTTTTGGGTTAAGTTATAGGGAGATTGGGCTGCGATATTTGTAGGATCGTAAGTACCTACAACGATTGGTTCGCATACAAGTTCTTCACTATCGCCACCAGCAGCCGATGTTGTAGGATCACTTCCTAGAAGTTCCCAAGTCCATGGGGAGTACAAAGAAGGAGAATACCTAGTAGCTACACTAGGGAAGTCACTCCAATCGGAATAGTTAAAAGTTCCAGATACTGGGTAGTTATGGTCAGATGAACCTAATGCGTCAGCGTTAATCGCATCATTTGCGGTTATATACGCTCTCAGGGCCTCACATTCTTCATAGAACCCTGTGTACCAGTCAATATCTACCTCATCAACTGTTGCTGACACCAAGTCCCCCGTAACAACGTATCTATCTGATGATAAAAATGTGGATGACTTAATATCAAATCCAGTTAATCCGTAAAAACAATTAAACGCTAGTTGCTTATGTATAGACGAACTCTGAAGAGTGGTACCACCTATAGCTTCTATGCCCGTCACAACTATAGTTTGAATTACTCCCTCCTCGTTCTTTGATTGGATTTTAATTGATTCATAACCATCTCTCGTAGCATTCAACTTCGGTTGCCGAAACCAAAACAAAGTCTTCAATGCTTCCGCAGATTCCGGCGCAGCCTTCTCGGTGATCTTCGTTGACAGGTTGTCATTCGCCACATAGGTAGTGTCCCCTATCGACAAGAATGAGAACCGATTGGCTCCCTTGAGATATTCTTGTTGTGGCGTAGTCAGAACCAAATCTGTTGCAACACCTGTCTGTAGATTGATAGTGGTAATGGTTGAATCGGCATCATTGGCTCCTGAAGTCACCCGAATCACATGCCGGTGCCCTACACCACCATCGAAGTTGTGGTAGTTGACAGTAGTCTGAGTTGCTTGATTTAGAGTCCCTACCAACTCAGTAGCGGGTCTCTTTGCGAGTCCCACCGCAGGATCAAATTCAACATTATCCGCTTTCTCAAGCTGGGAGTCCTTACGAATCTCAACAGGTTGCTGCGAAACTCCCCCGATCAAAGAATCCACATCTTGGGAAACTAACGGAGCCATGGGTTATGAAGCCTCGAGAGGTTGTATTCTTGGAAGACATGGTAATCACCCGATTCCATCTCTCTTGTTTCAAGTTGGACTCGGGCCATTTGCTCATCAGCCGCAGAGAACTGAATGATTGTTTGATCACCTACACGGTTCTGTGCCAACACCCTTGCTGCTCGAATCATGATGTACTGTCGAGCTTCCTCTGGGAGTTCTTCAAAACTCACCTGGAGAACCATCTCCACCTCGATGTCATCAGTGAAGAGATAGGTGTTGTCGGTCTTGTTGTAAAAGTAATCGCCGCGCAGAACCACTTCATCCCGGTAGCCCGCTTGGCCCACCACACCAGCATAGAGAGCATTGGAGGGCACTGAGATCTTCTTATCCGTTCCAGGAGAAAGTTCTTGTTTCTCGTAGTTCCAGTGCCAGCCTTCGCCCTGAACTGCTCGGCTAATCGCATTCAACTCTGACACAGCCGCAGCAACATCACCTCGGGTAGAGTCCACTAGGGTCGCCACCTGACGTTCACCGATATTGCGGAGCATCGTATTGATTGCTTCCAACCGGGTGGTGCGTCCGATCACTTCAGTCATTTTATTTTCTCATAGCCAGTTTGAATTCGTCATCAGTTTCAACATCCCAAAGACCACCAGGGCGAGGTTGTGCCACTGCCCAAAGTCCGGTGTCCATTCCTTGTGACTTCATCCACTGGACTTCACTTTGAATCGCATCAGTATCCTCATAAGGAATACCAGTCAAAGACTCGCCAAACTGCTTCCACCACTTCTTGTTGCGACCTAGGGGTTTCTTGGAAGTAATATTGCCATCTGAATCCCTGACCACATTGGTGTACCGTTGAAACTCCCCGGCAATTTTGATGGGATCATCATCCACCATTCCTTGAGTCAAATTCTTAAAGGCAGTTGTCACGTTCTTGCCGAGATTGAACGTGTAGTCGATCATTGCCTCTCTTTTGGCAGTAGGCCAAGAGTCCCACTTTCCGGGGTACTTGTCTTCAATATTCTTCGCAGTGATCTTGGTCTTGGCAATGATGTCTTTTTTTAAAAGCCAATCCGCTTGCTCAGATGTGATGCCTTTACTGACATCAACCATCTCACCATTGATCTTTATGAATTTATTCTTAGCCTTGGAGCCTTTGCCAAGGTTGTGACCGTAACCAACTGTCCAGTAGCCTTCTTTCACTTCACCATCGATTTCCATCGTGCATTCGCCACTTGTCTTTCCATTTAGATCACAGTAGACCATATGACGTTTCGACTGAGGAGAAAGTACTTTGCCTTCAACGTCCTTCATGTACTCCACGAAGCTCGGGCGCGGCCAAGTGTTGACATCATCCATATAGAACAGGCCCCAAAAAAAGGCCCCCTAGCCGAAGCTAAGGGGCCTTTAATGTTACTAAGAGTTACGATTACGGAGACGGGACAGAAACGTCAGCACCCGAAACGTAATTCACTGCACCACCAGAAGTCATATCAGTATCGAGATCACCACCCGATGCTCCGACATTTGACACTTCGATAGAGCACTCTGGCCTGAGTACATCCGTGCCAGCCGCCATTTTGGCTAGATAGATATCACCTTGGCGTCTCAAATCGTACTGCGACTCTGTTTTGAGATCCAACAGTTTCACGGTACCCACCGCAGCCGGGACATTGACCAAAGCAATAACGTCACTGTAGTCACCGTCTAGGTTCTCAAACTCACCAGCGGAGTTATTGATTACACCAGACGATCCCTGACCTTGAGGCATGTGATTGGTCTTGACGATTTCCATACCAGCAATTCGGGGCATGATGTTTCCAGAACGGGAACCTTCACCACCCATGGTTCGATCAAGGTGTGCTGCTATCTTCGATGTATTGTCATCATTGATGAGGAGGTACCACTGCAAAGGAGCAACAAATACTTGTCGCCCTGCATCTGGAATGTTCTTCTCATCGAGCAGGCGAGCAGCGACGAACAGCGCATCAATTAGTTCCGCTGATGTGTTAATGTCCCCAGCCGCCGCTCCTGTTACGATTTCACCTTCACCACCAGCGTTATCACTGGACAGGTTCGTCGCACTACGAGCCGCCTTTGAGAACGCAGTCAGAACATTCTGATCCATCTGTCCAGCGAGAGCTTCGGCGCATTGCTTCGCGTACTCGTTCTTTGTCTCGAAATGAGACATGGCATCATCAAGGATATCCTGAAAGACAGATGCAACAAGCAATTGCTGAATCACAATTGTCTTAGCAGCAGTCTGCGGATTATCGAACGTCAATTCCGCACCCGGTGTGTGAAAGTACGAGTCCACAATTCCCGTGACGGGGAACTGGGCACTTTTACCCGATGAGATATTACGCACTGTGTGCCGGTTCATTGTTACATTGGCGGCATTGAAATGCCCCAACACCAATCCTGAAAACTGTTCCAGGAATATGTTTCGACGATTGGCCCAAGTAGTGTCTCCACCACCTATGCCTTGACCAGATACCTGAGATAGGGTCACATCTGACATTTATTACTCCTAAGTCGGAATCGACCCTCCATGCCGTTCGATCGATCGAGCAATTTTCTGATCGATCATACTACGGTAGCTAGGTGATTCCATGTATTTATTAGACATGAGATCTTCAACCATTGCGGCTTTGTTCTCATAGAAATCTACGGATGGCGCGGAACCGGACAACCCTTGTACCGTTGCTCCTTCATTGCCATTCGCAGCATTGAATTGTGCTCTCAACCCGGCTACAGCCAAGGTCGCTTGACCCTCTGAACCAGAGTTGATCGCTGAATTAAAAGCATCGATTTGCTGTTGGGTCATGTTTCCCGCAGCCCACTTCGTCATGTTGTGGTACTGCTCTTGACTACCTGCAGCCTCATACACAGTTTTCGACATAAACTGCTCGGACTGTGCATTCAACGCTTGAATTCCAGCAATGTAATTATTTACAAGATCTTTTGGAAATCCTGCTTTCTCCAGCAGTTCAAAGCTATCGGACGATAGTTCACCATTGGTGTTGACCTCTTCGGTCAATGCAGACATGTCAATCCCAGCTTGTTCCAGGACATTCTTTGCTGCTTCTTCGATTTCCAAAGACTCGTTTGAATCTGAGTTGTCAACAGGTTCTTCGGTTGTGGGCTCAACTCCCTGAGCCTGTTGTGTTTCGTTTGTTTCGGTGGCTTCCTCTGGATCACTTTCCATGGGAATGCTCACCACTGCTACTTCTTCGCCCTCTGTACTCATCTTATCTCTCCTAAAGTTTTCTTCTCTGTCGGATCATCTCTTTGACATCTACACGGAAGAATTCACCAATGTTGGGATCTTCCTTTAGAATCAAAGGGTCTCCGGTTCTACCGTCCTCCTTCTTCTTTTGGGCTCGGTACTCCGCTTCCTTGCGGGCAATACGAGCCTCAAGGGGTTCGTCTTCCACAGTCTCTTCAACTGCTTTAGCTTTCTTTCGACGCGCAGTCATCAATACCTCCCTTACTTGTTTCGGCTTCGATTAGAGGACTTCGATACAATCCTCAAATTGCTGAACCGATTGTTTTTAGCGTTTCGATCCCGATGATCCACATCTTTCCCATCACCCTTTTGCGCCACTCCAGCCTTCACCATCTTGGCTCGGGCAGCATTACGGGAAGCCCGATTCTTTTTCTGCTCTGGTTTGGAGTGGTAATTCGCGTATTCCTTCTTGTAGTTGCGCTTTTTCATTGCTCGGGCATCCCTTGCACTTGATCTTGGATTACTCCAGGCGCAGCCTTACTTGCCTCTTCCATCAGTTGTTGTTGCATCTGGGCTTGTTGTGCTGCTTGTTGTTCTTCCTGCACCTCTTCAGGTGACTTGAGCAACCCATCCGAGGGCACTGAGTGTCCAAGGATAATCTTCTCAGCCACTACTGAGGCATTCAGGTACTGAACAATCTCAGGCATCACCTGGGCTGCGTTACCGAAGTCGGCTGTGAGTTCTCTCAGCTTGTTCAAGTCCGCATTGCGTCCAATCGCTTGCAGTCCAGTGACCACTGTCGGCTCCACAACACCTTTAGGCACAGAAGTGATCTCACCCTTTCTCTCCAGAATGGACTCAATTCGCTTCACAACGGGCAGTTGCATTTCCTTCGCCAACACAGACCAAATGGCCCCCTGGGTACTCTCAAGCTCTTGAGCCAGCAATCTCACTTCGGTCGAAGTGACCCTTTCTCCAGAGCGTTGAATCGCAGTCTGAAGAGTAAACGCATAGGACAATTCTTTAACAAGGACTTCAGCCGCGTTCATGGCAACATTCAAATCAGCACTCTTGTCCATCCGAAGAACACTCACATCATCCGCACTGCCCCCAACGAATCCCCCATTAGGCGCAGAGGCTAGATGCCGAATCTTTGTTGACCCGTTGGGCCTGACCATGAAGAGTGTTCTGGCCGCACTCGCACTCGCTTCTACAATGGCGCGTCGAAGCACTTCAAGTGAGTTGAGCGAACCTCGGTAAAGTTCCACAAACGAGCGTCCATAGGATTCACCTTCGACAGTGTAGAATCGCAGGGGAATCCATGGAGTCTTGTCCTCTGGTACAGTGCCTTCACTGCCTGGAATGGGCTGCCCAAATGCCTCTTGGTAGATATGGAATTGCTTAGTGTCCACATCAAGGTGAGCGTGAGTGTAGACCGGAACATCTTCATCTTTATGTTGTTCAATGCTCTCGGGCGGGTACGGGGCCAACTCCCGAACATGTTTGGGGAGACCATCAAACGAGAAACTTTCCTTCACCACTAGCTCGAGAACTCGACCCATTGGCCCGCGTCTGACCACATACCGACTCAGATGAAAAACTCTAGCACCATCACCGTTAGCGGGAATATTAAGAAGTACATTACCCGCCACCACCAAATGCCTGAAAGATTCAGCCATGGCAATTCTGAAGTTCTCCCGATCAAAGAACTTGATGACTGTTCGTTCCCTTGATGCCAAGGCTTTTTGAATTTCAGCCCGCAACTGCTTAACATCTTCTTCATCGGCTCCCGCCGCCCGTGCTTCGTCAAGACTCTTCTCTGTTACCTCGTATCTGAACCATGCTTGATTCGGTGGAAATGAACTGATGAGGTACTTCGCTGCCAGTGACTCCACTGCAAAAGCACCAAAGTTTTGCCAAGGTGATGGGATATCTTGAGGGAAGTGTGGCGTTGAACCTTCCTCAGTACGATTGGGTGGGAACATTGAAGGGATGGTGAGCTTGGCACTATGCTCCGCTTCATCGAGGTAGAATGTCCGCTTTTTCGCTAGTGCTGCGTACCGTTTCGCACACTTACCTTCCTGCATAATCCGATCCAATCGTTAGTCCGGGAAGTGAGCCACCTTCACGGGTGATGCTCAACCCACTCCGCTGAGTCGGTTTCTTCTTCCGCAACTTAACCCGCGCAGATTTTGGGGGTGGCCCCAGGCTCAAAAGAGGGGGGATGTCTTTCTGCTTCGGAACACTACACATTTATGTCTCCAACAAGTCTTCATCTTTTGAATCACGTAACGTGATTAAGTAATCAACTACTTCCCGATTTCCTGCCTCTCGATGAGCTTGCTCAAGTGTCATACTTGGTTGAATCGAACGGTTGGGGTACTTCTCATCCAAGTGTTCGATTAGCTCTTCGGAGGTGTAGGGGAGTGAATAGATCTCAACAGCCATCAAATTTCTCCCATTTTTCTCCTATAGTGGACTAGAACGAGTCCCAGTAGGCGCGTTCGACCTTCCCAAGCATCAGATAAAACTCATCTTCGTGATCAAGACCAGTGAGCACATGGGCGTACTCATGGATAAGAGTTGAGATGGTCTCGCTTCGACTGGTGTCTTTCAGCCAAATCATGGGCTCATCGGCATCATTCCAGATGCACGCACCTAAGCAATCTTCGTAGTCTTTTGGGAGGACTGCAACAATCCTCAATCGAGTGGTGGTAGGTGGTGGGAAGGTCCGCAATAGCCACCGAAAGATTTGGTGGCATCGGCCCCTGGTGGTCACAATGAGCTTCCTTTGATTCCAAAAACGATAGAAATGATGGTAAGGACAAGCAGTGCTATAATTAAGACTTCCAATAAATGATCCTCAATCGGTGACCTCATTATCTAACCCTTCAAGTGCTTTCTCAATGTACTTCTTTGCCTTCAACAGATCACTTTTCTTATCCCCTTTGCGTCCACATCTTGAGATGTATTTGATTACGTTGCCGCACAAGTAATCGAGATCCCAATCGATGATTATGTCCCAGGTCTCGTACTTCCTCCCCGCCACATAATGCGCGGGACGGGAGAATTCATCGAGTTCTTCAATTGGTGATTCTGGTGGTCCAGAATATGCAATGAATGTATCAACGAGAGAGTGCAGAATACGTCCATCAAAAACATTTCTCGGACAATAACGATCTTTATGGTCCCTTCGCGCCCAACCACATCTCATACATTTCGCATTATGTAGATCACTGAGATCATTTTGGATCGTCATCGTGGTGTCCATAATCTCGCCTCCCCATCCTTCAAATCTTTCTGTGTCCTTAAAATGTACGCGCACCGGGCTTGTGCCAGAGCGTCTTCTTCAGTCTTCCCCGCTTTCTCATAGGCTCCCACAATTGCTTGCCAAACACTCTGATGTGGCTTTCTCGATCCCTCATAAGCCTCTTGGACAATCTTGCCCCCGCGTTTGGGGCCAATGCCAGGACACCCGGGGTACCCATCGACAGCATCACCACTGAGCGTCTGCTCATAGAATTTCATCCAGGCTTGTTTGGGGGTCACTTTAAAAGAGACCTGAGTGTCCCAGTTGTAGTGACTCCCTGGGATGGTCTGTAGATCTTTGTCGATTGTGCAGATCACCATGTCCTTTTTTCGGTTGCCCGCAATGCCCATGAGATCATCGGCTTCAATGTGTAGTTGCATCTCAACGTTGTGATATCTCATGAGGTGCTCTCGGAGGCGCGAGAGGAGTAGAGGCTTCCGCTTCCCTGAACGGTTTGCCTTGTACCCCTCCCACACCTTTTTTCGGAAGCTCACCCCACTCGAAAGAAATGTGCGGTATCGGACAGTCTTAAATCGATCCTTCAAGTCATCAATAAATTCATCGAGTACCGCAATCGACTCTCGGGCATCAGCATGGTAAGTCCAAAGACCATCTTCCCATTCGATTGGGACCTCGGCCGCAAACGCAAACTTATAGGCCAGCACATCCCCATCGAGCAGTAAACACTTATCCACACTCCCTCCTCCCAGTTTCCGGGTCGATGTAGCACGAATCTTGAGCGGTTAAGATCGCGTCTCGTTTTCCCCCGGTTCGATATGTTGTCACTCCCTTGCAGCCTCTAAGGTACGCATCCATGTAGATGTTTTTGAAATCCTCCCAAGGAATTTCTTGTGGAACATTTATCGTCTTAGAGATGGATTGATCAACATAAGGCGCACAAGCCGCCAAGACATCAAGGTGCTCCTGCGGTGTGAGATCCTCCACAGTCTTACCTCGCACGCCGAACTCACGCACTCCGTAGTCTTGAACACTTTCAGTACGTTGCCCATCAGCCATGAAGACCGTTCGATCAAATTCATGAGCAAATACAGGTTCAATGCCCGAACTCACATTGTCCGCGCACAGACTGATAGTACCCGTGGGTGCGATTGCTAGGAGGTGTGAGTTGCGGATGCCATACTTCTTTATGCCATCTTGAACCTCTCGGGAAAGACTCTGGACATATTTGGACTTTTGAAATTTATCACGGTCGTACAACGGGAACGCTCCCTTTTCTTTCGCAAGAAGCATCGATGCCCTGTACACCCCCTCCTGCAAGACAGACATCACCCGCTGAGTAAAGCTCACAAATCCCGGAGAGCCATACGCGAAACCAAGGGCTTCCCCTGCATTCGCGAGTCCGGTAGGCCCAATCCCGATCCGGCGTTTCGCCTTCATTTCCTGCTCTTGCTCTGGGAGGGGCCAAACTGATGCTCGATCAATCACATTGTCCAGAGCGCGCACACATTCTGGAATGTCCTGCTCCAGCAACTCGTAGTCGAAATGCGCTTTGCGAACATACTTTACTAGGTTGAATGACCCTAAAAGGCAAGCGCCGTAAGCTGGAAGCGGAATCTCACCGCAAGGGTTTGTCCCCGTGATCTCCTCGACATAGGATAGATTGTTGTTGTCATTGATTGTGTCAATGAAGAGCACCCCTGGCTCAGCGTAGTCATAGGTGGACCGCATGATTGACTCCCAGAGGGTTGCTGCGTCAATCGTTTTATACACCTCACCCTCAAATCTCAGATCGAAACTCTTACCGTCCATGACTGCATCCATGAACTCATTGGTGACAAGGATCGAAATGTTAAATCCCGTCAAGTCAGTTGAGTTGTTTTTCGCATGG
>TARA_R100000808_G_scaffold62_2_pt1 | contig 24754 bp, 18 predicted proteins | sample TARA_R100000808 | Tara Oceans TARA_R100000808 (sample SAMEA2622852) | marine metagenome | biome: marine biome (ENVO:00000447); feature: marine epipelagic mixed layer (ENVO:xxxxxxxxx); material: "saline water (ENVO:00002010), including plankton (ENVO:xxxxxxxx)" | depth 140 m | reverse complement strand
GGGGGAAATCAGGCGTTAGACTACGAGGCTTGAACACTGGGGATAGATACAGGGGGTAGAGCAGGTATACTGTAGGGTTGGTCTTGTGGGTAGATGCTGGAGGAGTCCAGTAGGTCGATAGGCCCACGATGCCAGTGCGATGTGGAAGTGCGACCGGGACGGTGTGTAACCAGCCTACCCAATCAACACGGCTACAGATTCCCGTAACTGATCCGCCCCGATCCCGTAACCGCTCCCATCGTTTCTCGTAACCGCCCCGGCTACAAATCGAACCCGATGCTGTAACCGCCGGGAACCAGACCCCACACTTACCAGTGGGTGTCCGTACACCAAACAGTGTCACCACACACACAAGGGGGTGTGGGGTACACTCACTGGTGGGTGGCCCCACACACACTGGTGAGTGTCATCAGGTGAACCCGATCCGTCGATCCGTCTTAAGCTTTGGCTATACAGCCCCCACTCAATTTTTTATTTTACACCAAATTGCCTATATTACCCCCACATGGATACTTCTTCATCACTTCAGTCCCGTGCCTTGTCGTTTGCCCTGAGCGGTCTTTCCGTGGGGTTCCCCAGCCTTTCGCAACCAGCGATGGATGTGGTGTTGGGTGATCCTTCCCCGGAGTGGATCTCTAAGGATGGGGTCTTTAGTGCTTCCTCTGTTTTATCTAAGTTGCGTAAGATGGAGGAGTCGCGGGTGAAGGATGCTTTGGTCTTAGAGGCGAAGAGGGGTGTTGGAGATTGGGAGGAGATGCTTGAGTAAGGGTACTCTGATTATTGATCATAGGGTTGAGGAGTTTCTTGAGTTGCTTTGTGCGGAGGATGCGGCGGCTATTGAGAGGTTGTTGGTATTTATAGGAGGGTTATTCAGTGTCTCCAAACAGAGGGACTAAGCCATCTGAGCGGTGTAATGAGGTCCAACTCCAGTGCATCACGTTAATGATTCTCTGGCGCTACGACCCCCACAAGGGCATGAGTGAGTTGGCGGATACGCTTGGGGTGGCCCGTCAGACGCTTTACAAGTGGAAGGCCAAAGAGTACTTTAAGGACGAGTATGAGCGTCAGCTACGGATGTACAAGGAGAATTTTGAGGACATCCAGTTAGCTGACCGTAAGGAGCGGGTAAAAGCTCTGAGCTTGCTCTTTGATCAGGTTCCGTCCCACCGTACGGAGTTAAAGCTCAAGATTTTGAAGGAGATTCGCACGGAGGTGGGAGATGACCACCCGATGACTCTTCAGGTTCAGGGTGGTGTAACCCACTCGGTATCTGGGGAGATTGCCCATGCTGCGGCTGGTCCCAACCTGCCTCCGAGGGCTAACAGTTATGATGAGTGGGTATCTCAAAACAAGCAGATGGTAGAGGCGGAGAGTGTAGAGGTTACAAATTCGCTGGCGGAAAGCGTTGAGGTAGATGAATCGTCCAATCCCAGTTTATGATTATACTGGCACTGCCGCTCCGGGTCTTTTAGGTGGTGGTGGTGGTGGTGGTGTCCAAACTCATCGGGATCTTATTGTTCAAGAGCTTCTTCAGGCTCTTATGTCCCAAAGGGCCTCCCGATCTACTCCTTCTTACTCTCAGCTTGTGGAGGGGGGCGCTCCTGACCTCCCTGCGAGGGCTGGTCGCTCCCTTCAGGGTCTTGGCAGGTCTATACGGCCCGATGTAACCTCCCAAAACCCCTTGGGCCGTATGGCTGCCCTTCCGGGCCAGTTATCTGCTAACACGGCTGATTTCTGGGGCAGCCTCCTTCAGATGCGAGAACCCCAGATAAGTGGGATGACGGATGCGGTAACCGAGTCTATCATGGGTGCTATTGATGATCCCCAGAAAGCTCTCAGTAGGATAGGGGCTGCTATAACCCAAGACGATATGCCCTTAAAGCTGGCTGAGTCGCTTCAGTTGGGCGATGTTACCGGCTTGGGGGCAGCAGCATCTGGGTTGCTTAAAAGAGCATCTAAGGCAAAGTTACCCGATCCATCTGCTTCGCAAAAAACACAACGAGCAAACACACTGGGTACATACATTAAGGCAGATAATTTACTAAACAAGATACATCCCCAAGGTAAGACGTTGGATTATGGAGCAGGATTAGGGCTTTCCCGTACTGAGTTGGGGTACGACACATTAGAGCCAAATCCACGCGAGGGGTTTGTTCCAGACTATGAGAGTTCTAAGAAGATTAAGACCAATAGCTATCCAAGGCTGGTTAGTCTCTCTGTGTTGAATGTGGTGGGCAAAAAAGATCGGGATAAAATAGTAAGTGAGATTGGCCGAGTTCTTTCCCCCGGAGGGACTGCTATTGTTACGGCAAGGACTCCAAATGCTGTCTTAACAGCACTTCCGAGTGGGTCTGTTGGGCCAGAAAAGTCATCAGTTATAACAAGAGATGGAACCTACCAAAAAGGATTTACTCAAAAAGAGTTAATAGATTATTTGCAAGAATCTTTAGGTAAGGACTTTAGCGTGGTATCTATAGGCTCCTCTTTAAGTGGGTCTGGGGCCATGATAACAAAGATTTCTCAACCTAAAGACACATTAAAAACACTCGCAAAAGCAGACGATACGAAGTCTCTGTTTGACGTTACCCCACAGGTCCATAAAAAAACACTTAGTAATCCAAGTGTGAGGAGAAGAGAGGCTTTTAGGGAGGGCGGAGAGACAATAATTGACAAGCTGCCCCCCATATCACGTACGACTCTTCAACCAGAGGATCTTGAAGGAATGGTTGGAGTCCCTTTTATGGCGGATCGCTCAAGGGCTGGGGGCGAGCTAACGCAGGTGGGTGGGGTTCCATTGGATCGTCCAGTTCCCCTTCAAGGGGGCGAAGATTATCCAATAATAATACAACCCGGCGCGGCATGGGCATCTAATAGGGGAATAGCGCGAAATAAGCTCAACAACGTGATTTCTGCATTTGAGGAAACTAATAAATCTCCAGTAGGGGTGTTTACGGTGATGGGGGAGAGAGGAGTGGACTTTTCAACACCAGTAATTGAGTCAATGGTTGGGCAGTTAGATGCTATAGGGATACCACAGAAGTCTATTAAAACATTTGACACTAAAGTTAATGCTGAAATAGACAAATTCAATAAAGATCGAAAAGAAGGTACTAAAGAAATGCCCCACTTTGTGGGCCTCGACCACCCCGATGCCTTGGATCAGCTATTGGGGATTAAAGACTATCCACGACACGGATCGGGAAACTTAAGGAAGCTATTAGTACAGCTAATGTTTGGTACTGAATTTAGAAACATAGGGTTCCCGGTGTACCACGATGTCTTAAAGGCGGTGACTAAGCCCGAATTGATGCGGCTAAACAGGGGCGATGCTGGGACTACCATGTTTAAAGTAGACCCCCACGGAAAATTGTCTGATGAGGGAGGGGTTCCATCTCTCCATAGGTCGTATGATACGGCGATACCGGGAAGCTACCTTGGTGGATTAGAAGAAGCTGTCCCACCGCGAATAATGTTTCCAAAAACCTTTGAAAACTTAGATAAATTACTAACAAAACCAAAAGACAAGAAAACAAAGCCAAGACCCTACACTCATCAGGAAAAAATTGGCGCTTTAGGGGCTGCCCACCACTGGGAGGTCTTCGACTCGGAATGGGTAGACAAAGTGTCTGAGTGGGTAGACCACATTAAGAAAGTCAAGGGGGAATCGGGCGGCGGGAGCAGTGCAGCAATGGTTCTTGCCCCATTATTCTTTGGCGCAGGTCAGCTTGAGCAATGGATTGGAGAAGAGGACCGTCCTCCATCTAATGGCAATAGGGACACCCTAAAAACACTGGCAAGAGCCGCGAATGATTAACCCAGAATCCACTTGGACCCCCCAATCTGGCCCACAAGAGGCCGCGATACGTACGGCGGGGTTTGTGGATGAGCTATTTTTTGGCGGAGCGCGAGGTGGAGGCAAGTCGGATTTTCTACTTGGAGACTTTGCTTCAGATGTAACCGAGTACGGGAGTGCATGGCGCGGCATTCTGTTTCGCAAGAACTTCCCTGACCTTGAAGAAATAGAAATGAGGAGCAAGGAGCTTTTTTATGGGATGTTCCCCGGATCAGAGTACCGCGTAGGCACCAAGACTTGGCACTTCCCCAACGGGGCCTTCCTCCGGTTACGCCACATGGAGTCGGAGGTAGATGCAGACAAGTATATCGGTCACCAGTATACTTGGATTGGGTTTGATGAGCTTCCCACATGGAGCAACCTTAAACACTACCACATGATGAAGGCTTGCTTGAGAAGTGCGGCCAATGTACCCAATAAGCGGATAAGAAGCACTGGCAACCCCGGTGGAGTGGGCCATCAGGTCGTTAAGAAGTATTTTGACATTGAGGGAGAGGGGAAAAAGGGTCATAAGATTATCGTGGATGATATATCTGATATGACTCGGATGTTTATACCCTCCCGTGTAACCGACAACAAGATACTTGTAACCAACGACCCCGGTTACGAGGGCCGGTTACGTTCTCAGGCTCATGGTGACGAGCAGTTAGTAAAAGCATGGCTGGATGGGGATTGGGATGCTTTTGTTGGTCAATATTTTGGAATGTGGGATGATAAGTCTCTTCACATAGAGCCATTTGATATTCCAGCAGATTGGCCCATTTACGGAGGGTTGGATTATGGGGAAGCGAGTCCTACAAGTTTTGGGCTGTACACTCGGGATTTTGACGATAGGCTTATTCGTATTGCTGAGTACTATCAGGCGGACGCAACGGCCACGGAACACGCCAGAGGAGTTCGTGATCTTATAGAAACCTGTCCCTTCACTCAGGGCCGGTTACCAGAGGCTATTTTTAGCGACCCTTCTATGTGGGTTACAAGAAGACTGTCCGAAGCATACTCCCGCGCACCATCAGACTTTTTTACAGACGAAGACCTCTATCTTGTTAAGGCCAATAACGATAGGATTGCTGGCTGGCGAGTTTGCAAGGATTTGCTTTACAGAAAGAACTTCCACATATTTGACGGTGGATGGAACGAGAACTTTATTCGTACCGTCCCTCAGTTACCACGCGCCCACAATAATGCCGAGGACTTGGATACAAGGGCCGAAGACCATTGTGCTGATGAGTGGCGCTACGTTGCTCTTCATGCGTGGAAACCCTACGAGAAGCCCATAGAGCCTGAGATAGTGAATTTTCAGGCAGACAATGTACTAAAGGGCCTCCGTGAGCAATTTAAGGCGAGCCAGTTTATATGAACACTAAAGACACTACGTACTGGCACAATCAAATTGAGGCTTGTAAGAAGTTTTACGAACCCAAACACAGGCTATGGAGAAGGTTACTCAAGGCGTATGCGCTTGAGTTTAAGGATCTCCAGCTTGGCAAAGTTAAGCCTCGTAAAGTGTCTCGGTTTTACCCCCTCACCCGACAAATTATGGCTTCGGTTACATTTAAGTACCCAGAAGTCTTTTTTCACGTAGAAGACTCTAATTTAGAGTTTGCTGCTGAGATTTACCAAAGAACTGCAAATAGTGCATTCGACATGATGAATGTTATGCCGGAAGTGCGTCAGCAGACCTTTGATTCTCTCTATTGCTATGTGGGGTGGCTCAAAATGGGCCACAACCCGGCTGGGGATGATAATATATCCCCTTATATAGCCAATGACGCAATGGCCGAGGATATGCCGTTTGTCCGTAGAATATCCCCCTTTAATATCTTTGTAGATCCAAATTGTCCTCCGCAGGGCCTCGCATACGCTGAGTATGTTATTGAGAAGATTATGGTGCCTGTTGAGTTTGTGAAGAATGATCCGAGGTTTGATAATCGCAACAAAATCAACCCAATCGGATTTGATGACATGGATGAAGATATGTTGAAGGACATGGGTGGATCTCCCCTTGGCAATAATGATGAGGTTGAGGCGCTAAAGGAGTCAGTCGGTAACCGCAAGATGACGATGTTGTGGGAGATACATGACCGAACTCATCGTATGCGCCACACTTTTGCACAGGGCGTACACCAGCCCATAGAGTCGATCCCTCACCCCTTCTTGGATGGTGAAACCGAAACCGAGGGCGTAGACCCTCAGACTGGACGATCTCTATTAACGGGTAACTTTACGCCTACGGGCGGTTACATCGTAAAAGGAGGATTCCCGTATATCCCACTACGCATGGATATGCCGGGAGAGGCTTTTTATGGGTTGCCGCCCATGGCGTATGTTGAAGACTCTCAGTTGGTAATCACAGAGTCGGTCAGTAGGCGAGTAGACCATGTTAAGAGGGGTGCGAGGATTATTCTGGGCCGCAGACAAGAGCGAGAACGCAATGAGGGCCTTGAAGATCGTATTAGAGAGGGTGAAGATGGGGTAGTTGCATGGGTTGAAGATCCCAACAGTGCTTTTAGGGGTATGCCCATGGATGCGCTGCCCCCAGACCAGCTTGGCCTTGAGTCTGATATGAGGAACTACGAAGAGCAGATTCTTCAGGTTTCCCAGATGGCATTGGGCGGCGGTCCTGCGAGGACGGCAACTGAATCCTCCCTCATCGCTGGTTTTGGGCAACTGAACCGCGAATGGATGCAATCTGCCATAGCGGATGTCTTCAAAACTGTCGCCCATAATACATTGAGAATAATGGCGGATGAAAGATATACCCCCGAAGATTTTTTAGTTAACATGGGGAAAGATGAGAACGATCCGGTCATTCAGGCTGTAACCGCCGATATCTTCAAGAGTCGGTTTAAGGTCAATGTTGTTCCGGGGTCTATGCAGCCTCTCACCGAGCAATTAGAGAGAGAGGAGACTCTGGCGCTGGTTAATTACCTAATACAGCTACCAGAGGTGAACCGCGAAGAGGTTATCAAGATGATCCTTCGCAGCTTCCGGGTGCCTAATCAAGAGAAGATACTGGGTATGGCTGTAAATGAAGAGGCTATACGGGCTGCCCAACTGGAAAACCAGACCATGATTGCTTCTATAATGCTTGGAAGCGCCCAGATAGCTCAGGTGCTGCCCAATCAAAACCATCGCCTCCACATTCAGGCCCATCCATCCATACAGGAAGACCAGTCATTTATGCAGTTGCCTCAACCGATGCAGCAGCAGGTCATCCAGATGGTACAGCAACACATCCAGATGCACCAACAGATACTACAACAACAAGCCACTGGTGGTGGCGGCAAGTCTGTTCCGTCCATGCAGGATGCGGCAGGGGCTAACGGGAGCGGGGGAAATCCAGCTATGGAAATGGCATCGGGAACAATCAATAAAGTTAGGTCAGATGCTCAGAAGATTTCCCAGAGCGGGGCTGTAGCTAACCCCGACCAAAACTAAATTGAACGGTGGTTCAAAGTGAATACCTTACAAAAGGAACCCCACAAAACTCCGGCTAAGGATAGGCCCAAAGTGCGGATTAGGCTAAAACATAAAGGAAGGCCGGTAAAATCACTGGAAGAATTTTCAAGGCTCAATAGGGAGTCGGAGAAGAAATAATGTCTGTAACCCTTATTGACTTTAAGTGCGAAAAGTGTAATTATAGTTGGGAGCATTGCTTTACCAGCAAGAAGTCTATAGTAAACACTCTTGACTGTCCTGAGTGTAACCAGAAAGCAATGAGGCTTTGGAATACAACCAACTTCATACACCCTACTAACTCTTCTATGTATGGGAAGTATGAGCCATGTTTTGGAGAAGTGGTTGAGTCCAGATCCCATAAGCAAGCATTATTAAAGAAATACGGCGTAATTGAATCCTCCGATCCGGTGGGAGGGTCACGATGTTACCGCGCCGATGACCATGCACCGGCACTATCTGCTTTGGATAAGGACATTGAAATTCTGCCGGGGACGGATAAAGACTCGCTTCCTGCCGCAGAATGGATATCCTCTCCAGACGATGCAAAGGAGTAACCACAGATGACCGAACTAACGCCCAGTGGCGCGTTGGACGAGGAAAGCCAAGCAACATCGGGAGAGGCTGGCGGGGGATTCGACCTCGGCGCAGACCTTGTAGATGTAGATTCCGATGAGGGTACGAACGGCCCCGCAGCGGCGAATACTCAGTTTGAGGCGACAAGCGGGAATGGAAGTGCGGATCTGTCCCAAATCTCTCCGCAGGATCTCTTGCAGAGGGATACTAATTCGCTTCCAGAGGAGTGGAAGTCAGCACAAGCGTGGATGCGTAGTCGTCAGGCCGCATCTGACCGGCAAGTCTCCGAGCTTCAAAACCAGATCAGGGCTGTACAGGCTGCCTCGCAGCAGAACAACAATACGGCCCAGCAGGTGGGGAGCGCAGTCAGGGAGGCCATCCACGGACCCGAATCGAATGACCCGTACCACGACCTGAAGCAGAATATACGTTCTGCGGATGGTTACACGCCCGGCGATGAAGCATCTATTGATGTGATGGATCAGATCGTGAGTCGTAAGTTTGGCGAACAGATGGAGCAACTTCAGGCTTTTCAGAAGAACGCAGCTACTGCCATGCAGCAGATGTACGCTATGATGGCTCAACAGCAAGCGGGAACACTGGACACTGAGGTGCAAGAACTCCGCCAATCTCACGGCAGTGGATTTGTGGATGAGTTCTATGGTGCCAATAAGGATGCGATACACGCGCTGATGAAACAGCGTAACCCAGCATCCGGCAAGGCATTCTCGGTTACAGAGGCTTTTGGCCTCTTATCGGGCCGTGATAACCAATCCCAGACTGCTGCACAGGCACGGGACAGAAATGCTCGCAATGATGCCAAGCGCACTATTGCGGGTGCGGGGGTGGTGACTGACAATTCTGACGGAGCGCCACTGTCTGAGTCGGATCTTCTGGCCCAAGTGGAGGCCCTACCGGGCTTTCAGGGCAGAAGCTACTGATTCATAATTTAGAGGAGTAACGGTAATGGCCGTTCCCAATTCCAGTTCTACGGAAAGTTTTGATGCGCTATGGACGCTTACAATGCGAGCCAAGCGCAAGAGACTGACCGACAATATCTCGGACTCATATCCGACCCTTGGCGAGTTCCGCAAGTCTGGTATGATCGAAACCGAGAACGGCGGCAAGCAGATCCAAGAGGATCTCATGTACGCACTTCAGGGTGGTCAGTGGTTCGACACCTACGATGTGCTGGCAACGGATCGCATCGACGGTATCACCGCCGCCATCTACGATTGGTCGTACCTCGCGGTACCCATCGTGATCTCCCATGTCGAGGAGATGGAAAACCGGGCTTCTGATCGGGCTATTAAGCTCATCGAAGCTAAAACCACGCAGGCGATGCAGGGTGCTTTTGACACGGCTAACTCTCAAATCTTCAGCGCCCAGAGTGGCAAGTCGATGTTGGGCTTGCAGGACATTCTTACTGCGGGTGCGAAGGGCCAGAACGGGATTGGCGCTCTTGGTGGCATCACCTCTACAGCGTCGGAGCATACGTGGTGGGCCAACCAGACCGACAGCACGGCTCTTGCCACTAATTTCCTTACGAAAACCAATGGCGATATCTATGACGGCGTTGCCAAGATGGGCGATATGTGGAACCTTTGCACGGAAGGTAACGAATCGCCTGACATCATTTTTACCAACTATGATTTGTATGGTAACTATGAGGAGATTTTCGAGGGTACCGGGCATTTGAGGACCACGGTTGGTGGTCGCGTGGGCGTGGATGGTCGTAACCCGACCTTCCGTGGCGCGTCTATTGTTCCTGACCGCGATGCTCCCGCATCGGAGATGTACTTTATCAACAAGAAGTTTCTAAAACTCAAGGTTCAGGCTGGCATGAACTTCGCCAAGACTCCATTTGAGAAACCGTCAAACCAGCTTGCAAAGGTTGCGTTTGTGGTTGCTGGAATGCAGTTGACCACCAATCACCGCGCACGGCTGGGACGTTCTACAGCCATGACTGCGGCCTAAGAGGAGACATATACTATGGCGGCTTCTTGGAAAGTTACCCAGCCCGGCTTTGTCGGCGCACAGCCCATCACCGATGTGTCAACGGTCAAGAATCACCAGCTTGGCGCTATTGTTACGGCCAGCGATACTGGTGACGATGATCGCGGCGATGGTGAGTTCATTTATCTTCAGGGCGTTGCGTCTACCGTTGCCGGTGACGCAGTTATCTATAATGCCGACGATTATTCGACAAAGAGGGCTGATGCCGACGATATTGGCCCGATTGCCATCGCTATGGCGGCTACGGTGGCCTCTCGCTACGGATGGTATCAGGTCCAAGGCAAGGGGTCTGTACAAGTGTCGGCGAGCTTTGCCGACAATGGCGACTGCTACCTTACCAGCACTGCTGGTGAGGTAGACGATGAAGATGTAGCCGGTGATTTTATTAGCGGCATGAAGGGCGCAAGTGCCATTTCCAGTGGCGTTGCGGACGTTGAATTGTCTCGCCCATTCGTCAGGAATGGTCTGGACAACTAAGTAACCTTGCGGGTGGGTGTCCCCACGGCACCCACCTGCAACCTTTACTCTAAACAGAGGAACTAATGGCTAATCAGAAAAAGACCGAGGCTGTAGAGCCGATTTCGGTAACCGTAGCGGAAGACACTGCGCCAGTTCCGGCAGTAGCTCCAAATGCGGACGAGACTGCATCTCAGTTGATTGGAATCTTGGAAAAAGCCAGCCCAGAATTACAAGCACAGATCGTGCAGAAGCTGTCTCAATCCTCCGGTTACAATCCCAATGCAGTTGGGCAGGAAAGGCCCGGCGTTAAAAAGAAAAAGGTTCCCAATCCATCGAGTGTGGTAGCTGCGTTTGGCAGCGTCATTCACGAAGAGGGCTTTGAGCCAGTGCCTCCATCTTCGGTTACAGACAAGGATGGAGATCCCTCTGGCAATGGACCCCACGCCAAGGCGTGGTTACGCAGGTGGCATGAGGGTAATTCTATTTCATCGCGGCAGATGACACTCCAAGGCATGAATTTTGGCAGTGCCGAAGAGCTTGCGGATCGCGCTCAGATGGAATTTCCCACTGAAGGATTGACCGGGTAGTGAACGCGAGGAACCTTGATGTCAGTGGAGAGGCGAGAGCAACCGCTTTCATTGGCAACTCGGCCCGTATAAACAACTTTGAGGCAGGTGAGACAGTGCTGTTCCCGTCCCTTACCACCACAGAGCGCAACGCGCTTACGGCGAGTAATGGGATGGTGGTATACAATGAAACCACGAACAAGTTACAAGTTTATGCTGGCGGATCTTGGACTGACTTACATTAAGGACTCGCATGGCAACTGTTCTCGCTACTATACAGGTCGGCCTCAGAAGGGCTGGTCTTGAAGAGACAAATACAGCCTACAAGGACTACGGCAGAACCTATCTCAATGCGGTAATCAAAGAGATTGAGGGAGATGCCACTTGGTGGTGGAAGTTCAAAACTGGGACTATTACTACTACTAAGACAATGACCCTCTCCGGTATTGGCTCCTCTGAGCAATATACTGCTGGAGATACAATCACAGGCAGTTCTTCCAGTGCAACAGCTACTGTAGTATCCCATACCGCTGGGGAGTCCACCCTCACCTTCAAGTCGGAATCTGGGACGTTTACCACTTCCGATACAGTTAGTGGTACAAGCTCTGGGGATCTGGGAACCTACGTCAGCGACACTACTACGAGGTTGTATTCTGGGGCAAGCAACGTACAGTCCCTTATCAGTGCGTTTAACGAATCTGGTAACGACACACTCTCTATAGAGCGTCCTCGCATTATACAGCGCCAAGACCCCGATTTCACCGAGAAGGGTACCCCATGCTACTTATATCCATGGGGTATTGACTCTTCCGGGGTTATACAGCTTGCATTATACCCAATGGACTCTACTACTAACGAGTCTATTACCTACCAGTACTACTCCTACACCCCTGACTTCACAGTAGAAAATGACACTGACTCCTTGGATGGTTACATCCATCCTATCGTTCAGCCAGCATTATATTTTGGAATAGCTCGACTGCTCAAGCAGCAGGAGGGCGATGATGAGGGGGGCTTGATTGAAGAGGCTGAGTTTCAGAAGGCTATGAGTAGGGCAAGGAGGAACAACATAGACGTACTTGGGGATATTGTAACCCGACAGATGCTGCCACCCATGACTGATTCTGGGTGGACATACGGCGTACCGGAAGGATCACTATAATGCCGGGTATCCGCCAAGGTCAGACCGTTGTATTGGGTCCATGGATGGGTGGCGTAAGGTATGATAAGCCTACTGAAAACACCCTACCTGATGAACTTGCCTCTACGGTAAATTGTCGGATCGGTACGGCTGGTCAAGTAGAGAAGCGCAAGGGATCGGCAAGCTACAATGGCGAATCGGCCCTTGAGACTGCGGTGGCATCGCCCGGCGACCCAGTCATCAATACAGTAACCGGGTGTGGTCAGTGGGTGAATGCGTCGAATGTGAAGTACACGTTCATGTTCGTCAAGGACGAGTACTACGAACATACCGGGGCCAGTGACGCGGATTGGGTGAACCGCAGGGGATCTGTAACCATCACCGCAGATGATGTGGATGGCAGCAATGGTTACGTGTGGCAGTGGGTCAACGCCAACGGGGTGCTGTATGCACTGAATGGGGAAGACCCACCAATCAAGGCGGCTGGAGGGGCGACGATCACCGCATGGAGCGCACTGCCCTCTGGTGTAACCACGGCAGCCCATATTGCCCATTGGGACAATAGGCTTTGGATAGCAAATAGCAGTGGATCAAGCGCACAAAAAGACCGGGTATACCGATCCGGGGCTGGCAACTATGAGAGTTGGGAGGGCAACTACGACCTTGGTGGTCCCATAACAGCACTGGTGGCCCAAGATGACTCATTGGCTGTCCACACAGAGTCAGGTATCTGGGTGTTGTCACCAACGGGAACGGCAAATACCCCATACTCCATCAAGCCGGTTACAACGCAGGGCGGGATAGGTGGTCGCAATACTATCGCCTTGCCAGATGGAACTCAGATGATGGTTCGGCGCGATGGTATATACTCTTGGGATGGAGGAGAAGCCTTAGAGAAAAAGTCCCAAGCCTTGGATGCCGGTTACTGGAGCAAGTTGAGGGTGAGTCGCCAAGACAATCAACATGATGGACTTGAGGATGGGTTTGCGGTCTACTACCCTAATGAGAATGAGGTTTGGTTCTTCTTTACAGACTCCTCTGAGCCTACCACTCAGGTTAAGTTCAACTCTATTATTATATACAATATCCTTGATGACTTCTGGTTTGGTCCCTATGAAGATCGGGAGATCAACTGCGCTGCACTTATAGACAACAAGCCCCATGGCGGCACCTACACCGGCAAGCTCTTAGACCTCGCGGTTGGTGACAAAGACGAAACCGATGCTATCGTAGCTTCTTTCCAGACGAGCGGCCATACTGAGGATGATGTGGTACGCAAGAGGTGGGTATATGCTCGGTGCTACTTCGATGAGCAGGGCGGCGATTGGCAGGTTCAAGTACAGCAAGCATCGGCTGGCCTTGTCGGTGGTGCGCCCAGCGTATTGAGCATGGGTATAACTGAGGGGGTACTTGGCGCTTTTACCCTTGACGCAGACCCTCTCGGCGCTGGGTTCCCAAACAAGCCAAAAGTAGTTTATGGAGATGTCCGGTTACAAGGGTACGATGCCCATACAAGCCTGATCGTTAAAAACACTGATGCTGATGAGCCATTTGTGTTTCGCAATGTACACCTTGCTTATAAGCCTCTGGGCCAAAAGCGCAAGCGTAGAGTGGGAGTAGAATAATGGCAGCAACGTCAGGGGGATCTTTTAAAAAGTTTGAGGGTACAGGGCTAACGAATAAAAACAGGCCATTAGATGAAACACTATTTGGATATGGCGGTGATAGCACTGGTGCCAGTCGAAACAAAGTGGACTTCACTAATTCCCTTGTCAACCCATGGAAGGCCCATGTTGGAGGAATATGGGATCAAGGCATCCACGGGATGGACCCCGGAAATACACTGGCTGAACTTGCATGGAATAGAGGCGGACATGGGTTGGGCGACACTATTGCTCAGGGAATCATTAACACTCTTGGTATACCCGGATATGCCTCAGACATAGGAGGAAGGGAAGGATCTCAGCTTCAGGGACAAGACAGAGACACCCTCCATGATTGGTGGCAAGGAACATTTCTCCCGGCACTAAGGGGAGGTCCACTGTCTACCGACACCGCCGAAGGTGGTGGATCATCGGGTGTTACTCCATGGTCCTATACGGCAAGAGAAGGCGCAGATCCAACTGGCACTGAAGGGAATGTGTTTGACCCGGTTTTTCAAGGCTTTTCGGATCTACCCCCGTCCCTGCCTTCTTTTGCTGATCTTAATTTAAACTTTGACGATACCCAGTTAAGGGGCATTCAAGACCGATTAGGCCAGATAGAGGCATGGAGTCCCGAATTACCCGCCATAGAGAACTTAGGGACCAGTGTAACCGACATCTACCAGCGGCTATATGGGGGAGGTGGTTACGGTACGGGTATTAGTGGGTTTGATGCACAGGCAGGGGGCTTGGGAGAATTATACCCCGATGGAGGCTTGGCAATAGCCGCAGATAAGGTCAAGGGCCTCCTTGGTGAGATCACAGACTTTACACCTCCCGCTGGCATTGGTCAGGCTCAAGATCAGGCCGATGCCTTACTGCAAACCCTGAATCAAGATATAAGAGGCACTTTCCCCGGCGATGGGGGTATAACAGAACTCATTAACGATGAGATAAAAAGGGCAAGGCTCCTTGGTAATACGCTCGGAGAAATAGAAGTACCTAACCTTGGACAATTACCAAGCCAAATAACGACAATGGCCGAGCAGTTGCCGGGGATAGATGAACGCCTTTCCAATATTACAGGCATGGGGTCGGCAGACCGTGAGTTAATGAGCGTCATAAGCCAGATGATGGGCGGCAGGATGCCAACGGCTGCGGAGATGCAAGCCATTGTAACCGCCCTCACTCCTGAGCTACAGCCCTATCAGGTTACCGCAAGTGACCTGACTATGCCTGATACTGAAGTGATGGAGGGCCTGATTAAGGGCGCTATCCCCGAACTTGGCGTAGAAGATATTGGATTGCCAAGTGAAGATATTGTAGAAACCGCTGTATTGGGATCTCTCCCAGACATTACAGCTTCTGACCTGACCATGCCTGATGAGCAAGCGATGCTTGGTCTTTTGCAAGGCAAGCTACCCGAACTTGGCGTAGACCAGCTTGGATTACCCGAAAAGGATGCTGTATCTAAGGCTGTATTGGGACTACTTCCCACGGATCAGAATATATTAGACAAGCTGATTATGCCCGATGCGTCAATGTTGTTGGGTAAGATGGCGATGCCAGATGCTGATCAAATACTTGGCAAGTTACCCTTTGGCGATATAACGAGCGATAACTTGCTTGGGTTATTACCCGGAGTAGATCCAGTTGCATTCAAGGATGAAGTTCTCGACTTAATGCCCGACATCGCAGCTACTGATTTATCTCTGCCGGGTGCTATGGATGTGTTGAGGGCTATAAACATGCCGGATGCTGCTCAGATATTGGGTGAGCTACCATTCCAAGATATTACTGGTGCTGATATACTGGACAGGATGCCGGGGGTGCGTCCTGTAGAGTTTCAAGATAAAATCCTGAGCTTGATGCCCAAGATTGAGGCTGGTGACCTTAGCTTGCCAGAAGCGGGGGAAATTCTATCAGCCCTCCCCTTCGATGAGGTAACCAAGTCCGATTTACTTAATCAATTCCTTACCTCACCAAATGAGTTTCAAGCGGCATTATTACAGTTTTTGCCTAAGATAACCGCAAGCGACCTCGACCTGCCAGAAGTAACCGCAGCGGATATGAGACAGCTTGGTGTTTTACCCGGACTTAGTGTTGCCGACTTACAACTTCCCAGCGTGGACGTATCTGACTTAGGTGTTCCGGGTAGAGAGCAGATGTACGACTTTTTAACCGGACTACTGCCCGGACTTACTAAAGCAGACCTTGGCCTTCCAAAAGTAACCGCAGCGGACATGAAGCAGCTTGGAGTCTTGCCGGGCCTAAGTGCGGCTGATCTCGACTTGCCGGGTGTAACCGCTGCGGACCTTGGTCTTCCAGAGGCGGTTAATACCTTCGCAGATGTTATAGACGCATTCCAAAGAGCAGCAGATACCGAAATTGGCGACCTTGGGACTCGTATTAGTGAAATAACTCCTCCTGACTTATCTGGAACAACCCTTGCAGACATGGGGTTAGATACAACCACGTTCTTTAACCCCCTTGAAATGGCGTTGGCAGATGCTACTGGCGCAGACTCCCCTTTAGACATGGCTATTCGTGGTGCAGCAAGTCGAATACAAGACCTGAAGCCTACCATTGACCCTGTAACCCAAGATGCAATACTGGGGGCCATTAGTGGGCCTCTTGGTAAAATTACCGGGGATCAAATGTTGGGGGCGATGGGAGGAGCCGACTTCTTCGATCCAATCGAAGCAGGTATGGTGGATTATGTAAATGAAATGTTTGGTGGAGACAGCCAATGGGATGAAACAGTAAGGAGTGTATCTAATTTTGACCCATTTGGTACTCTCGTTGACCCACTGCAAAAGGAGTTCGCCAAGGAGCGTTTTTCTAAGTATTTAGAAGGGGAAATTGGCGGCTTACTACCAGAAAGTTTAATCCCCCAAGTAGAGGACTTACTGCCTGACAGTTTGGAGAAGAATGTAACCGATTTACTTACAGGTGCGATGCCAACAGACCTAACCCCTCAAATAGAGGCATTGCTACCCGACAAGCTAACAGACGAGCAAATCAGCAGCTTCCTACCTGAAACCTTAACAGATGAGCAAATTGGTGGCTTTTTACCAAGCCGCCAGAACGTCCTCAATCTTATATCGGGTAGACTTCCAGATGACCTAATCCCCGGCGATGTGGGGATTGACTTCAGCGGCCAAGACTTAATCCCCAGTGATGTAGGCATTGACTTCAGCGGCCAAAACCTACTACCCGGCGATGTAGGGATTGACTTCAGTGGAGAGGATCAACTTAGCAATTTACAAAATTTGGGACTCGACTTCTCTGGGATAAGAGATCTTACCGAGATGGGGATGCCAGAAGAGATATGGAATCAGTTTTCAGGCGTAGGCGATCTGGCTAATTTTGTTGGCGGCATGGATCAAGGTTTCTGGGGGAACCTACAGGGTTTTCTGGAAGGCAGAATGAGTGCGGAGGATTTTAATACAGCAATAGCACGGCTTGATACAGACCTAACTAAAGAAATTCGCGCCGGAAAACTCGCAACGGCTGGCGGTGAGGATGGCGTAGGGGATGGGGATGGCGCAGGTGACGCTTCCACAGGAGAAGATGAGATGCCATTTGGAACAGACGCATGGCTAAGGGGCTTACAAGATCAGATAACCGCAGCGTATGGGCGAGATCCATCGGAGTTTGGCACAGCGCCGGGAAAAACGTACTCGGATTGGTTACGCGCCGACCCAATTACAGCTTCACTGCTTGCTGATTTTGGCAAACAAACCAAGGAAGGAAGGAGCCAGCTTGAGGAAGACCTTAATAGGCTTGGCCTCCTTACTACATCTACTGACACCACGGATGCCTTAGTGGATTATGATACCGCAGCTATGAGAGGCGAAGCAGATGTCCTGAGCGATGCAGCCAAGCGCATGCAGGACTTGAGGACGGGCGCTATGGATAGAGCCGCTGCCCTCACCGACACTATGTCGAGGCGCGACATAGGCATTGCTGATCTCTTAGGGTACTTGGGAGAGGATAGGACGCTTGGTGGCAGAGAGGCTGATATGGATGTCCTTGCTGCTGCGATGTCTGCCCTTGACCCAGACCTTCAGTTAGGCACTGATGACCTTTCTGATGCAAATAGGCAACTATTTGAACTCATCACCACTCAACTTGATCTGCCGCCCGAGACAATTAGTGCCTTGGCTGGGATTATATACCCCGGATCAGATCAAGAGTCCATAGATCGCCGTGCGGATTGGGAGCGCAGGGCGCTGCGAGACAGTAGAAATCGCCCCGGTCCTACACCAACACCCAAAGACGAATAAAAAGGAATAGCTAATGGCAATGCCTGATCCTGTAACTTTGAGTTTATTAGCTAAGGGGGGCATGACTCTTCTTAGTCAGCTACTTGGCAATAGAGCGCAAGCCAGAGAGTCAAGAAGAGCAGATCGCAAAGAGTCTATGAGGAATATGACACAAGCCCTTGGTAGCTCTACGATGGGCCGCTCTACAGCCTTGGACCGTAGGCCACCCGGAGCAGCAGAGAGTATGTTGGGAGATCCGGTAGTTCAGGATCTTGTACAGAAACTCATTGAAAGCAAGGGTGGGGCATTGACTAATGCACTGTCGGGCTTATTTGGCGGAGCCAATAAGATCAACCAAGCCGCTCGCGGCATGGGTGCGCCGGGCGTATCCGGTGGGCTGAACTGGGGTGGTCCGGCTTTTCCTCAAGGCGGTTCTCCCAATATAGACTGGGAGCGTCTTAAAAGGGGCCTCAGATAATCAGTGCCAGCCTACGGTTACAGCCCCAGCCTTAAGGGATACAAGGGCGTAGCTCAGTGGGTGCCTCGGCTTAATGCGCTTCTTGAGTCTGACCCAGAAGCATGGCAAGCGATAGAGCGTAGGGCTAATGAGATATGGAGCGGTTACGAGCCAGATGAGTTATATTCAAAGAGTATGGAAGGTGGCACCGGGGAACGCTGGGAGCGCGACCCAATGTCCCGCGCCTTCTTTAAGGCTTTCAGTGAATACGAACAGCAACAGGCGGACAATATAATGCCCGAACTTAGGCCCTACGACGATCCACAGGTCGAGGCTGCAATACAGCAGATAATGCAGGAGTCTGGAGTAGATAGGCGTACCGCCATCCAGATGTATAAGAGACTGGCACAGGAGCCGGGAGGACGACAGGTAGACCCCCGACTTGGCGGAGGAATGTTGTCTGTTATTGGACAGGCGGCCAAGCCATCCATTAGCCAGCCTATACAGCCTCAGTATGGCGGCGACAAGAAAGAAGAACTGGGGTTAATATCTCCAGAGTACGAAGGAATAGACTCTCCTGTTGCAGAAGATGTAGCTCAACCGGATCAACCCGACTTAGCTCCGGGCGATGAGAGGGCCGTCGATGGTTACAATATGGCTGGGCCGCAAATGGGTGGCGGCCAAGAGGTCTATGGCGAACCTGTAACCGAACGAAGTGGGCTGGACACCGGACTCGGTATATTGAGGGCGCTGGCTACGGCGGGTGGTGCCTACTTTGGCGGCAGAGATGTTGCGGCTTCGGACAAGAGACAAGCACAGGGCGTAGCTCAGGCCAACCTTATCAATGCACTGGCTGGTAACATGGTCGCTCAGGCCCCAAGGGAAACCCCTCGCGCTGGGAAGATGACCTCTATTATGAAGGGCCTTGCAAGTGGTGCTGACCAGTTTGTTAAACAGAGGGAAGCACAACGCGCACTGGATCAACAAGCTATTCTCACTAAGCTAACCAAGCCCAAACTTGATTCTCCATCACATGCAGAAGAAACTACAGATAAGGGAATATTTAAAGCATTTGGTGAAAGTTTGGGAAGAAAATGGAAAGAGGGAAGGGATACGGAAGAATTTTATAGTAACCCAGAGGCATCCTTAAATCCAAATTTATTAAAATCCCTAAAGCAGAAATCTCCAGCAATACAGAGGGCATTGATTTCTTCGCTTTCAGAGGGCTTTGAAAAAGGGCAAAAAGAAGAAAGAACAACCAGACGAAATAAGGACAAGACAAGAATAAACAATAGTTTAATGCAGTTTGAGAAATTCGTAAAAGAGTCAGCGCAATATGGTTTTCTGTCTGGTGAGCGCAGGCCATTAGAAGATATACTCGAAGAATGGGAAAAGAAAACTAACGATCCCATAACAATGGAAGAGAGAGAGGCTGCCTTAGCAGCATATGAGGCAGGTAAGGTTGCTGGGCAAATTCAAACAACTTCCAAGGGTCTTGGTCCCTCTCAGCTAATTCGTGTAATACGAGAATCTGGCAAAAGTAACTGGAGGACCAATGATACTTTTTCTGAGATGTTAGCGAAAAATCCGGGGCTGGTTACAGATTTAGAGAAAGTTCGCGGCGGAGGCGGATTAGCAACATATCAATTAGCCTACAACTCAGCCCAATTTGAAGCACAAGAAGAGGAACGTGAAGGTTTTTCCTTAGATGCTTGGGCCAAGAAAGAGATCGCAAATATTAATGCTGGTATAGCACAAATACAGCAAAAGGAAGAATTATTCTTTAAACAGAGTCTTTCAGGGCCAATATTTGGACACATTCCTATCCACCAATTCTGGGCTGTCGATGAGGCGGTGTGGGAGTCCACGCGAAAGGGCTGGACAGTAGAGCTTGCTTCATTAATTAATGGCGGTAGACCATCAGATAAAGATGCAGAAGCGGTTGCTAATCTTATACCAGAAAGATCGGATAGGAAAGTTACAGCGAAAGCATTATTTCAAAACCTAACAGATATGCTTGTGGCTAAACGAGAGGCTATAGTAGATCAGTTTGGCAACGAGCAGGAGTTCCATGTTCCGGTGTGGGACTACACTAAAAGTGGCGAATTTGACTTAAAGGGGTGGAAGGCGGCACAGAAAAGGGGTATAGTGTCAGAGAGTGCTATACGGGGAATGGTAGAACAAATAAACACTGAGTTTTTAAAAAACCAGAGTGATCCATCTGTAGTAAAAATACGCCAACAGTATATCAATACAATAAGAAACACCCTTGGGGAAGGGTTTAATAATAATTTTACAGAAAACGAAGATGGGACTGTAGTGTGGAGTGGAGAAGGGGGCATTGAACAGGCATCTAAGGCTGAAGGACAGTCATTTAGCAATTTGTATAGCGAAGCAGCACAAGACTCAACGGGGGTTCCAGAATGAAAACTGAATTTAGAACCACCCGCGAGTTTATGAATTATGTGTGGCCCACTCTCAGTGAGGATGATAAGCACAGAACAGTAGCGGCAATGAAGGCGGAGTATGGGACAAACTATAATAGTCCTGATGTTTTTTGGAATTATTCCAAGGATAGGGGAATAATAGACGCGGCTGGTATTACTATTGTACCACAAGAGTATAGCGAATTAGACCCCCAAATTATGTGGGAAAATGCTACTTGGGATAGGTTTGGCGAGATAATATCCGAAGAGGTGACAGCCATAGCTGATCTTATCTCTGATCCACTTGGCACCGCAGAAATAGGGTGGGATATTGCTACGGGCCTTACTCGACAAGGGAAAGGGCATCGTGACTTACCGGGCATGAAAGAAAAGAGGGCGCTGGCAGATGCGGTAGTAGAACAAGCCCGGTATCAGGCAAGTCCACAAGGTATATCAGCAGACCCATTGCGCTCGGCGGTTACAGCGGCACAAGTAGCACCTACGGGGCCTTTGAGGTCGGCGGCGGCGGCGACTAAAGTCCCTCGCATGGTAAAGAAGTTGGCCGGGACTGCTCACACAGCATCTCAGGTGGCGGGACTTGATTTTGGATTTCTAACAGGCAATACTGCACGAGGCTTTGTTCGCACAGCAGATATACTTAGAAGGGAAATACCATCAAAGTGGGAAGACCTAACTAATAAAGGTATACCATTAGAGACAGTGGGCAGAGGCGCAGAGAATGTTCCGAGTCACTCTATAGAAATGTTTGGGCAGCCTATATCAATGATGGGTGGATCTCCTCCCCGCACAATAGCTGAAACTCTTAATATATCCAACGATCCAGTTATTGAGAATGGCGTAGTCAAGAATATCAAGGTGGGTGACCGGATAAAAGAGTTTCAAAAACTAACCTCACCAGAGCGCATAGATCGACTTATATTAAGGGTAAATAGTGGAGCAGATCAACTACAGAAGTCAGCATCCCAGCATTATAATAAGGGGCTGGCTGCAATGGGAGATAAGCTGGACGAATTTACAGACAAGCATACATACCATGAAGTAAAAGAGGCCATTGAAGAAAGGCTTGTTGATTTAGGGTTTGATATTACCCATGTAGTAGAATTACCTGATCCACCAAAGGATGTCCCAAAACCCAAAAACCCCATACATCCATTGAAGGTGGACTTAGAAAAAGGGCCATTGTCTGAGTTTTTAAAAGATAGGACAAGTAAGGTTGAAGAGGTTTTAAGAAAAATACTCAACTTTAATACTACCACTTGGGGAATGGAAACCCCGGTAACATTGCGTGATGTGTATAAAATGAGGCGGGAGGTGGACCTATTAATCGACTCATTTACACCCGAAGACAAAATGACGAGAGATGCCCGCGTTGCATACAATAACCTACGGACAGTATTGCAAGAAGAACTTGGGCGACTATTGGGTCCAGACTATAATAAAGTAATGCGTGACTATGAGCAGCATAGAATTGTCATGTCTGATCTCAGTGAGTCTTTTGGGGTACAACCCGGACAGGTAGTTGGAAGTGGTACAGAGTTTGCGAGGCCGCGTGAAGGGGTTAGGACTGGGGTATATAATAAATTAGTACAAACACTTGGCAATACGGATATGGCGCGGTACAATCTGGATCTTTTAAAAGATTTAGAGCGGATGACTGGTAGTAATGATATTGTCCCAATGTTAATCGCTTCAGTGGCAAGTCCAATAGTGGCGAATAATTTAGTAGCGCGACACGCCATGTATGGGGCGTTGGGCGTGGGGATGTTTGAGGGCGCAATGACAGGAGATTCATTCCCAACTGCTGGCATGGCAGTAGGCGGAGCATTGGGCGCTATTAGTTCAATGCTTATGATGAACCCTCGGTTCCTAACTAAAATGGCGGCAGGTCACCCTCGGTTTGGGGAATGGTTAAGTAAGAATGAAGGTAAGTTAAATAAATTTATGGGCGCTGACTATGAAAATGGACTAAAGGTGTGGCGAATACTTAAAGATTCGGCCAAGTATGGATGGGATGTGGGTAGGTTGATAAACCAACTTGAAGAAAATATCCCAAAAGAAAAGAAGACTACAATACAAGAGGCACTGAGCAGGGCAGCACGGGGAACACCTACTTCAAGATCAGACATTGACAACCTCAACATAGAAGCATACTCAGCAACTGGGACTTACTAATGGCAACTATATCAAGAACTAAGACTTGGGCGGCGAGCGAGACACTTACTGCCTCAGACTTAAATGCTGAATTTGACAATATTATAGCTACAGCCAATGGCAATTTAAATGCTGCCAACCTCGGTGTAACCGCTGGTATAGCCGCAGCATCAAAGGCCCTTGTGTTAGATGCCAACCGGGATCTTGATGATGGAACTGCTGGCAATCAGATACGCAACTTAAGCATAGCCGGGGATGGTATAGTAGCTGGATCGCTCAGTGTAACCGGGCAGATCAACCCAACTACCCATATTGATATGCCTGATAGCGCGAATATCAAATTGGGAACTGGAGATGATCTTCAGCTATACCATGATGGAAGCGACTCGTATATCACGAATGCCACTGGCGCACTAAAGCTGGCTACTGAGACTTCCGGCATTGCTGTAACCATAGGCCACACGACCAGCGAGACTACCGTAGCTGATAACCTGACGGTTACAGGAACCACCACTGCTACGGGTGGTATCGAACTCTCTCATGCTTCGGCCAATACGCTTACCGCATCCGGTGGCATCTTGAGTATTGAGAGTGTAGCGATCCCCACTATATCCAGCACTGATACCTTAACGAACAAGACGATCACCAGCCCCACGATCAACACGCCGACGATCACCGGGAATACGACTTTCAGTGATGGTAGTTACAACTTTAATATCGCAAGTCACGATGGGACAAACGGCCTCTCTCTTGCTGGGACGGTGGTTACATCCTCTGCTGCTGAACTCAACATATTGGACGGGGTAACAACCACTACCGCTGAGATAAACCTAATTGACGGAGGAACAGCGCGAGGCACCACTGCCGTAGCATCGGGTGATGGGATACTCATCAACGATGGCGGGACGATGCGGATGACCAACGTCGATACAGTATCGACCTACTTCGCGTCCCATAGCGTGGGTGGAACCAATATAGCAACCGTAGGCACGATTGGCACTGGCACTTGGCAAGGAACTGCTGTAACCGTGCCTTACGGTGGGACAGGAGCGACCTCCCTCACGGACGGGGGTGTGTTGCTGGGCAGCGGGACGGGTGCTGTAACCGCGATGGCAGTATTAGGTGATGGGGAGATGATAGTCGGGGATGGAACAACGGACCCAGTAGCGGAGAGTGGGGCCACCCTACGTACAAGCATTGGAGTAGGCACTGGTAACAGCCCACAATTTACAGGCATTGAACTCTCTCATGCCTCCGAGAATACACTAACCGCTTCCAGTGGTATATTGAGCATTGAGGGAGTTGCAATACCGACAATCTCCAGCACCCATACCCTGACGAACAAGACTTGGAATGGCGGGGTAATCGCGTCTGCCTATCTGGATGCTGACACCGCCCACCTTACCACTACGCAAACATTCACCGGTGACAAGACGTTTACCGGCACTGTAACCGTAGGGGTGAATGGGACTGGCAAGGATGTAAGGTTCTATGGGGATACCAGTGGAAGCAACTTGCTTTGGGACGAGAGTGCTGACGATCTGATCTTCACCAATGCTGGAATTGCAGTGGGATCGGATGCTACAGGCGACCTGTATTACCGCAATGCGTCTGGGTTCTTGGCGCGACTGGGTGCGTCCACTGACGGTTACGTACTCACCACCGGAGGTGCTGGTACAGTCCCTGCGTGGGAAGCGGCACCCGGTGCGGGAAGCGTG
>TARA_R100000808_G_scaffold24704_1_pt1 | contig 25193 bp, 28 predicted proteins | sample TARA_R100000808 | Tara Oceans TARA_R100000808 (sample SAMEA2622852) | marine metagenome | biome: marine biome (ENVO:00000447); feature: marine epipelagic mixed layer (ENVO:xxxxxxxxx); material: "saline water (ENVO:00002010), including plankton (ENVO:xxxxxxxx)" | depth 140 m | reverse complement strand
CCAGGTTTCACGATTTCGATATTTTCTTAGACAATATCGAAATTTAATAAGATTAAATTCAAATAACCAAACCAGTTCAGCAAACTGGAACCAGTTTGGGTTCAGTTCAAACTAAAACCGACAGTTTAAGTTCGATGGCAGAAGAATTAGTGACAAGCAAGCGTGTTGCAGAGCATTTAGACATAACGCAAGAATACGTTTCTAAATTAAAGAGCCAGGGAATTTTACCAGGTGGAAGGGGAAGGCAGAAGATGAACTTACGGGACTCTCGCCTGGCTTACATTAACTTCCTAAGAACTAGGGCTAGATTGTCTCCCAAAGGTACAGATACCTCTATTAGTGAAGAAAAAACACGCTTAACCAAAGCGCAAGCAGATAAGGCCGAGATGGAAGTGGAAGTTATTACTAGAGGAATGTTAAAGGCACAAGAAGTAAAGGAAGGATGGATTGCGTTTGTAAGTAATGTAAGAGCAAAGTTGTTAAACCTACCTTCCAAGGTAGCGCATCAGGTAGTGGGGTTAGAAACTTATGCACAGGTAGAAGGATTAATTAATGAAGAAATATATGAGGTGTTAAATGAACTTGCATCAAGTGAATTACCAGAATCCCTTAGAAGCAGTATGGAACAAAACAGCGAAAGCGTTTCTACCACCGAAGAAACTAAAAGTATCGAGTTGGGCTGACCAACACAGAGTATTAAGTTCTGAGTCAAGTGCTGAACCTGGCAACTGGCGAAGTAGTCGTGCTGCATATCAAATAGAAATAATGGATGCTGTTCTTGATAGAAATATAGAAACTGTTGTTCTTATGTCCAGTTCACAAATTGGTAAGACAGAAATAATGAATAACATATTGGGTTATTACATATCTCAAGATCCCTGCCCTGTTTTAGTTATGCAACCAACTTTAGAGATGGCTAGAACGTGGAGTAAGGACCGATTAAATCCAATGCTCAAAAGCAGTAAGGTCTTAAAAGGTAAAGTAAAAGAACCAAGGGCAAAGGACAGCGAGAATACTGTACTCCACAAAAAATACGATGGTGGTTTCATTGCAGTAGTGGGGGCCAATTCAGCTAGTGGTTTGGCGAGCAGACCAGTAAGAATTTTATTAGCAGACGAAGTAGATCGCTTCCCTATAAGTGCTGGCGCAGAAGGAGATCCAGTTTCCCTGGCATTAAAAAGAACAACTACCTTTTGGAATAGAAAAATAGTTATGGCATCAACCCCAACTATAGACGGACTATCAAGAATACAAACTGCTTTTGAATCATCAGATAAGAGAAGGTATTTTGTTCCGTGTCCAGATTGCCATGAAATGCAAATATTAGAATGGTCAAATGTCCAATGGGATGAAGGCAAGCCAGAGACAGCCAGATATATATGTGTGCATTGTGGTTCTCTTTTAGAAGAGAAAGAAAAAATAAAAATGATTAGAAACGGAGAATGGAGAGCAGAAGAAGAAACAAACAAGACAGCAGGATTTCATATTAACGAATTGTATTCACCTTGGAGTACATGGGGAACAATGGCTATTAATTTTTTAGAAGCTAAGAAACATCCAGAGATATTAAAGACTTATATTAATACTTCCCTTGGTGATGTGTGGAGAGATCAAGGGGAAGAGATAGTAAGTGAAGGATTGATGGCACGAAGAGAAACATACGATGAATCGTGTATTCCCGATAACGTCCTGGTTATTACAGGTGGTGTTGATATACAAAGCGATAGATTAGAATTGCAAGTCATAGGATGGGGATTGGAATCGCACAGCTACGTTTTAGACTATCAGATATTTTGGGGTGAGACTTCTCAAGCGCAAGTGTGGGGAGAACTAGATGATTATTTAAAGAGAAGATATGAAAGAGAAAGTTTACCCTCCTTACCTATAGCGTGTGTTGGAATTGATACGGGGTATCAAACTCAAAGCTGTTATAACTTTGTAAAAAATAAAACAGGCAGAAGAATATTTGGAATTAAAGGACAATCACAAGCAGGCAAGCCGATTGCAGGAAGACCAACCCAATCGGGCAGACAAAGAATACAACTCTTCCCTGCTGGCGTTGATACAGCAAAGGAAAATATCTTTCAATGGCTACAAATTGATGAAGTAGGACCAGGGTATGTCCATTTCCCAAACAATATGGATGAAGAATATTTTAAACAACTTACAGCAGAGAAAAGAGCAGTCAAGTTTTACAAGGGCGAGAAGCGAGTAGTTTGGGTAGCACAAAGAGAAAGAAATGAAGCCCTTGATACGTTTGTCTATTGTTTAGTTGCTCTACATATATTACAACCCGATTTAAAAAAAATATCTTCAAACAACAAGCCACCTAAAGAAGAGTCCATAAAAAGGAACAATCCAATCACTAATCCCACGCTTAGAACAATCAAAAGACCTCGTAAGTCTTTTGTAAATAGTTGGAAGTAGTGTATTGACAGATTAAATATGGCACTTAATGTTTTTAGTTTAGCTTATGAGGACATAGTTTGGCCAATAGATTTGATTCCGTTAATTATCCAACAAACGTACCAGACACATTGTATGTAGGGGATAACTTTCTATGGAAGAGAGATTTAACTGATTATCCCGTTGCTAGTTATTCATTAAGTTATTCTTTTCGATTACTTACTTCGGCTGCTACTGAAATAGCGTTAGGTGATTCAGTAATTACAGAAAGTGATACAAGTGTTTATACAATTAATGTTCCGAGTAGCACAACAACTGATTATACGAAAGGTGACTATACTTATCAGGAATATATAACAAAAACATCTGGATCAGAAAGATTGGTATTAAATACAGGGTTGGTAAGTCTTAAATCTAACTTAGATGCTGATACTGGAGATCCAAGGTCAAGTGCCAGAATTATATTACAGGCCCTTGAAGCCACGATGGAAAACAGGGCTACAATAGATCAAATGTCTATGAGCATCGCTGGTAGGTCGCTTTCCCGTATGTCACCAGCAGAACTGAATGATTGGAAGTCACACTACAAAGCGTTAGTAAGTAATGAAGATAAGAAGTCCAGGCGAGATAAAAGCGAAGCAACAGGAACACAAATTAAGGTTAGATTCTAATGGCATGGTATAAAAATATATTTAAAAGAAAAATAAAGAACTCAATAAAGTTTAGGTCATTCGCAGGCGCACAAGGAGGGAGATTATTCGCAGATTGGAAGACTTCAAATGCAACAGCAGATCAAGAGATATTCAATTCATTATCCACTTTAAGAAATAGAAGTAGAGCATTAGCTAGAAATGATAGTTATATTTATAGATATTTGAATATGTTGGTGAGCAATGTTATTGGACCAAACGGCATCAGGGTTGCGTCAAAGGCCAGAAATGATAATGGTGAACTAGATTTACAAGGGAACAAAGAGGTAGAAGCTGCTTTCTCAGAATGGGGGCAAGTTGGAAGTTGTACTTTAAATGGCATACAATCCTTCTTGGATTGCCAAAAGTTATTCATTGAATCTGTAGCCAGGGATGGAGAAGCATTAATAAGAACAGTCCGTTCTAATAGCAACCGATTTGGTTTTGCTATTCAGTTTTTAGAAGCAGATCATTTAGACGAGAACCTTTCAACCAAGAACCAGGAATCAGGTAATTCTATCAAGATGGGAGTGGAAGTAGATAGCTTTGGAAAGCCAGAAGCATATTATTTATTAAAAAACCATCCAGGCAATTCACCCTATTATAGTGATTATGCTGATCCGAGTAGATATGTAAAAGTTCCTGCTAATGAACTCATACATGGATATTTACCCAATAGAGCAGAACAGACTAGGGGTGTCCCCTGGACTTCGGCAGTTTTAGGCAGAGCAAAGATGTTAGATGGGCTAGAAGAGTCTGCAGTAGTAAATGCCAGAGTCGGTGCATCTAAAATGGGATTCATTGTCAGCCCCGATGGTGAACAATATGTGGGAGAAGATACAGAAGATACTTATACTCAAATAATGGATGCAACACCAGGAAGTATGGAACAACTACCATCAGGAAGTGAATTTCGCAAGTGGGATCCAGAATATCCAAACATGATGTTTGATCCATTTCAAAAAGCTATACTTAGAGGAATCGCATCAGGTCTTAATGTTTCTTATGTAGATTTAGCTAATAACTTGGAAGGGGTGAATTATTCCAGTATTAGACAGGGAGTAATGGAACAAAGAGATTATTACAGAACAATACAAAAATTCGTTATTCAACATATGGTTAGGCCAATATATTTAAAATGGCTTGAATATGCTATGACTACGAAACAGGTAAGCATACCAATTACCAAGTATGATAAATTTGCCAATCAAGTTATTTTCATTCCCCGAAGTTGGTCATGGATAGATCCACAGAAGGAAATGAACGCCAATGTAGTTGGACTACAGAACGGGCAGATAACTATGTCTGATATTCAGTCTTCTATGGGACGTGATCCAGAAGAACTTTTCGAGGAGTTATCCAGAGAAAAGGCACTCGCAGATCAATACGGAGTAGAGACAGCATTTTCACCCTATGGTGCAACCAAGACTCCTGTTGAACCAGATCTAACGGGAGGAGATAATGAATAAGAACTGGCATCTGGTGGGATTTATACAAAGATGTATAAACGTGCCACAAGATAAAAGCAAATTCACCCTAGCTTTTATGCAGGAGTCCGTAGTGGGTGTGGCAATAATGCCAGTAAACTAAAAGGAAAAGCAATGGAAGAAATCATTGAAGAAGCCGAAGAAAAGGAAGAAGAGGAAACTGAAGATTTAGAAATCGAAGTAGAGTTGGAATCTGATTCTGAGGAACAGCAAACTGAGGATGAACAGCAAACTGAGGATGAACGAAGTTTTGCTGATAAGAAGCAATTTCGTTCTGCTGCTATTCGCAATGAATATATAGACACCGAGAACAGGCGTGTTCGTATAGCACTTACGAGTGAGCAACCAGTAAGTCGTTCCTTTGGTTTAGAAATATTAGATCATTCCGAAGATTCGATTGATACGTCATTTATTGGTCAAGGTAGAAGTCCACTTTTATTAGACCATGATATGACTCGTCAAATAGGGGTGGTCGAAAACTATTTCATTGATAAAGATGCGAAGAGAACTATCGCAGAAGTGCGTTTCGGAAGAAGCGAACTTGCTGATGAAATTTTTAATGATGTGCAAGATGGCATACGTCAAAATGTCTCAGTCGGGTACAACATAACAAGCATGGAAAGAGATTCATCTTTTGATGAACCTGCTTATCGAGTGGCTTTCCAACCATTAGAAGCATCCATAGTAAGCGTTCCAGCAGATCAAAGTCAGAATGTGGGAATCGCAAGAAGTGATGATGCAGCTAAAGAATTGCCAGAAATAGAAGTAGAGGTAATAAAAGCCGAAGCTGAGAGTTCTGGTGTAATAATTAAAAATAACAACATTGGAAAAACAATGGAACAAAAAGAAGAAATAAACGTTGAAGAAGTGAAAGCTACAACTGTTTCAGAAACACAAAAAAGAATCGCAAAAGAAAATGATGAGATTCTTGAATTGGGTGCGAGACATCAACAGCAAGAACTTTCGAGACAAGCAATTAAAGATGGAACTGATCTTGAGACATTCAGAGGACAACTGCTTAACACTATACCTTCTGGACAACCTTTGGAAACTGCCGAAATAGGTTTGACTGAAAAAGAATCCAGAGACTTTAGTATTTTAAAGGCCGTTTATGCTATGTCTAACCCTACTAATCGTAAGGCACAAGAAGACGCTAAATTTGAATTTGAGGCCTCTCAGGCAGCAAAAGAAAAATACGGAAGAAATTCCGAAGGTCTTACTTTACCAAGTGAAGTAATGGGTACATGGACCAGGGACATTAACACAACAGACGATGCAGGCGGCATCGGAGAAGATTTCAGAAGAGGAGACTTCATCAATGCACTAAGAGATGCGTCTGGTGTTATTAGAGCAGGGGCAACTATATTCCCTGATCTAGTAGATAACGTCAAGATTCCTAAACAAACTGGCGTATCAACTGCAACCTGGATTGCAACCGAAGGTGGTGCCGTGACAGAATCAGAACTTACTTTAGGTTCAGTCACGATGTCTCCAAATACCATATCTGCGTACACAGATATAACTAACAAGATGCTTGCTAATTCCTCTCTATCAATAGAGACATTAGTAAGAAATGATCTTGCTGCTGGTATCGGTAAAGTAGTGGATACGGGTGCTATGACGGGTTCTGGAAGTTCTGGTCAACCGACAGGAATAAACTCTGCAACTGGCGTTAATAGTGTCACATTAGATACAGCTTCAACCCCAACTTGGGCCGAAGCAGTAGAAATGGAATCATTGGTTCTAGCTGATAACGTACCATTTAACAGACCTGGTTATTTAACTAACTCAACTGTAGTAGGAAACCTAAAAACTACAGCGAAAGCTAGTAATACAGCAGTCTTTATTATGGACGGAGATGGTAGAGTCAACGGACATCCTGTGACTATCAGTAATGCTGTAGCGAGTGGTTATATTTACTTTGGAATGTGGTCTGATTTATTGATTGGGTTTTTCGGCTCGATTGATATTTTAACGGATCCATATACGGCCGCTACGAACAACTTAACTAGAATTAGGGCTACCCAATTCTGTGATGTTGCTGTTAGACATGGACAATCGTTCACCAAGGCAACAGCTTAATAGCTAAATAGTGTGAAGGGGCTAATAACCCCTTCCACCTTTTAAGGAAAAGATATGAAAAAGTACGAAGTTCTTAAAAATTGTGTAATAGAAGGAAGCGATTTTTCTATTGGAGATACAGTTGAATTAGAAGAACCTATAGCAGTAGGTCTATTGGCTGCAGGCCAAGTAGCTGAACAAGTAGGTGAAACTGAGAAAACTGATCGTTCCGTAGGATTAGATTCTTCTGATACTAAACCAGTTAAGAAAAGAAGTAAGAAGAAATAAATATGGTACTGGAATCTGCTAGTGATTTAGCTGGATATTTTGATACTTCAGCACACGGAACAAGTGCTACCATTACTATTAATGGTTCTAGTTCCTCGATTAATGTAATACTTAATAAAGAGTATTTTGCGATTGATCCTGGGATGGGTATTGATGTTGATGGAACGCAGCCCGTAGTGACGGGTAGAAGTTCCGATATGTCAGGAGTAGATAATGCAGATACCATACTTATTGATTCAATAACTTATAATATTGTTGACGTACAACCAGACGGAGTGGGCTGTACAGCACTTGTACTAGAAGAACAATAATGGCGCATATTAGACAACAAATACGAGAACGAGCAGCGAGTACGTTGGGTTCATTAACTACTACGAGTTCCCGTGTCTATCAATCTAGGGTTTATCCACTAGGATCTAATAATTTACCAGGATTGTTAATTTATACTCAGAGTGAAGATTCCATGCCAGAAACGATGGGAACGTCACGATTAATTATGAGAACATTGTCTCTAGTGGTTGAAGGATATGTGAAACAAGTTAGCAATTTCGATGATAAAGTAGATTTAATCTGCAGCGAAGTCGAAACAGCTATGGCAGGAGATATTACATTAAATGGATTGGCTAAAGATTCATTCCTACAATCAACAGAAATAGTTTATAACGCAGAAGGTGATCAACCAGTCGGGGCGTGTACTATGACTTATTCAGTCATATATGCAAATGCCGAAGCTGATCCCGATACTGCAGTTTAAAGGAACATATATGGCAAAAAGAAAGATTTTATATTCTCCACAAGGTCAGGAAGCTATTGAAGTACCTGAACACCGAGTAGAGTTTTTAAAAAGCAAAGGTTGGACTGAAGAGGTGAAAGCCACTAAGTCTGTTAGTAAAACAAAAAAAAATAAAGAGGAAAAATAAATGGCAACACATTCAGGAAAAGACGGACTCGTAAAAGTCGGTGCTAATACTGTAGCCGAAGTAAGAAATTGGTCTTTAGATCTATCTGCAGACACAATAGAAGATACTGTAATGGGCGATGCAGCCCGTTCATATCTTGTTGGACTTACAACAGCTTCAGCAAGTTTCGATTGTTATTGGGATGAAACGGATACAAACGGGCAGCAAGCCGTAGATCCAGGATCGTCTATAACATTGGTGCTATATCCCGAGGGGGCCGATTCTGGTGATAGTTATTTCACAGGTACGGCTCTTGTGACATCAAAGGCAATCACAGGCACGTTTGATGGTATGGTTGAAGCTAGTTATTCGGCAACTTACTCAGGTGCCGTGACAGAAGCGACAGTCTAACGTGAGGGCGATAGATAGAGCAGTATCCCATTTCGATTCTATAGAAGTAAAAAAGCTAGAGATCGAAGAGTGGGGTGATGAATCAGGCCCTTTAGTTATTTATGCGAAACCATTAACATTAAATGAGTCGCAAAAGTTATATAAGCTATCGAAGAATGATGATTTAGCTTTGTTGGCCTATGCTTTAATTCATAAGGCATTGGATGAACAAGGTGAACATCTTTTTACTTTAGAAGACAAAAATAAGTTAATGAATCACACAGACGTTGGGCTATTGACTACGATTGGAACCTGGATAATGGGTTCGGAAGATATAGAGGTAGCCGAAAAAAAATAAGGGCCGATGCTGACCTATTTACCCAATATGCGTTAGCTGATCGTTTACACAAAACTCTTAGTGAGTTGCGTGAAATGACAGTTGAAGAATATGTCCATTGGATAGCGTATATCAAGGTATTAGAAGAAAAGAAAAAATAGATGGCACAGACGAAATATAAAATAGTAATAGATGCAGTTAACAGGGCTTCAAAAGTCTTCAGGTCTGTTCAGAAGGGTTTAGCTAAAGTTGGCGCAGTAGCTAAAGGAATGACCAAGATCTTAGGTGGTGTTGGTCTGGCTGTTGCGGCCGTAGGTGCGGCCTTTATTGCTATGGGTAAAAAAGCATTTGATACCCTGGACAGCATCGGCAAAACAGCAACCCGAACTGGGTTTGCAGCAGAAACCCTACAAGCACTTAGGTTAGGGGCAGTAGAGAGTGGTTCTTCGGTAGAAGCATTAAATAAAGCTATTGAGAAATTTTCTAAAAATATCGGTGATGTTATTGTTAAAGGTACAGGAGAGGCCACTTACGCCCTGGACAGAATGGGAATTACTTTATATGACAATGAAGGAATATTAAAAAGCAATGACCAGATATTAAGAGAAGTCACCGAAGGCATAAAAAATATGTCAAGTGAAGTTGAGAGAAATTCAGCTTTACAAGGATTTTTTGGTCGTCAAGGTATATTGATGAATCAGGTCTTCGCTGATGGGGTGAGGGGACTAGACCTATGGATTTCTAAAGCAAGAGAAATGGGTTTTGTCGTTAATGGAGAAGCAATTAAGTCCGTAGAAAATTTTAATGATAGATTTTCTGAACTGAAATTTATGATTTCAGGATTGGTTAATCAAACCTTTGCAGCATTGGCCCCAGGATTAGAAGAACAGATTACTAAATTCAAAGATTGGGCTGTTGAGACAGCTAAAGCAAAAGGTGGATTAGAAGATATAGGTAAAACTATTGCTTCTACTCTTGTTGAAAAATTAGCAGCAGGACTAGAAGGGATAGGAGTTTTTGCAGATTCAATAGAGAAATTTGCAGTTGCCGTAAAAAATAATTTTTATGAAGTTGCCATTGCTGTATCCACTTTTGCTGATTCAATTCCATTTACAGCAGATCAAACCGAAAATATAGCTAACTTACAATCTAAACTTTCAAAAGCAACAGGGCAAGCAGGCAGATCTATGAAGGTTGCTGCTCAGAGTGTTAGGGCGTTAGGAAAAGGAATACTTGAAGCTAATAAACCGACAGAGGATCTAGATAATAAATTAGAAGATTCTAAAGGAAAACTTAACGGGATGCTAAGAGCAGCAAAGGCCTTCGGTTCTGGTTTTAAAGATATAATGATAAGTTCTTCGAAAGGATTAGATGATTTCAGAGAGTTGGGTGAAAAGGTAGCAATGAAATTAGAATCTGGCTTAACAGACGCATTTATGAATATAGGTAAAGGGTTGGATACTATAAGAGATTTAGCAGATGCCGTATTAAAAATGATTGTTCAAGAAATGATAAGAATAGCCATAGTAAAACCTTTCCTTGCAGGAATTGGTTTTGCAGCAGAGGGTGGAACAGTCGGAAGTGGTAAGCCCTATATTGTTGGAGAGAGAGGTCCAGAATTATTTGTTCCTGCAACGACAGGAGCCATTGTTCCGAATGATAGATTGGGAGGGGTAGCAGGAGGAGGAGATACTAATGTTAATGTGACTTTTGAAATTAGTTCTTGGGATAGTCGAGATACCCTGGAAGCCATTACTCAACAAGCACCTGCGATTGTAGGAATAGTAGAAAGGTCATTTAGAAAACATGGAAGAAGAGGGCCGTTGGGATTATGAGTGGTACTTTTCCTAACTCTCCTGCACCAGCTTCTATAGAAGTAAGTTCTATAGAACCTACGCTTATTTCCGTCACCAGCAATTTAACCAGGCAAGCCAGATCCAGAGGAGGGCAGCGTTGGTCTTTTAGAGTTTCTTTTGCCCCTATGACTAGGGCGCAGTTTGATCCTATTTTTGCTTTCTCCGTTAAGCAAAGAGGTCAATACGAAACTTTTACTTGGGTTCCAACAACTATAGGAACTAGTAGAGGAGAATCATCGGAAACACCCGTAGTTGATGGCGCATTAAGTAAGGGTGTGACAACTGCTACTATAAAATCTCTAACTGCTTCTACAAGCAATATTATGAGATCAGGAGATTTCTTTAAATTTACAGGACACAGTAAAGTTTATATGTGTACTGCTGATATGAGTAGCGATTCGGGTGGGGCAGCTACGCTTGACTTTGTACCAAAATTAACTACAGCAGTTGCCGATGAAGATGCGTTAACGATTTCGAGTGTTCCTTTTACAGTTGCTTTTACAAGTGATATTCAAACAGGTAGCACTAATGCAACCTCTTATTATGCTTATGGGATAGATTTAATTGAGGTTCCGTAATGGCAAACAGGAACAGTACATCAGCTTTTCAAACAGAGATAGTAAAGGCACAGAATCAACCCATCCATTTAATAGAAGTTTATTTTGATGCCCCTACGGGTACTCAATATATGACGGATGCTTATATTCCTATAACTTATAATTCTAATACTTATTCAGCAGCAGGTTATTTTTTAAGTTTCAGCGATATACAGGAAACCAGTAATTTAGTTATTAACAGCTTAACTATAAGTTTATCGGGTATTGATAAGACTTATATTAATTATGTTTTAGATGAAGATTTTATAGATAGAAAAGTAATTATAAGAAAGGGCTTTCTTAGTACGACAGACGATTCATTAATTGCAGATCCAGTTTTAATATTTCAAGGCAATATGGATACACCCACTATTCAAGAGGCCGAAGATGCTGGACGCTGCACAGTCTCTATTACTGCTGCCAATCTTTTTGTAGATTTTGAAAAAACACCTGGAAGGTTTAGTAATACACAATCACAAAATATTTATTATCCTGGTGATAAAGGATTTGATTATTGTTCAAGAATAATACAAGACGTAGTGTGGGGTGCTGAATTTGATGCTGGCACTAGGGTTTCGGGTGCAGGTTCTTTGGCAAATGAAGTGGGTAGTATTATTGAAACTAGAGATATAGGATATTCAGCTAGTGAGAGTCTCCCTGTGGTGGGTAATAATATAGAAGGAAAAGCAGATGGGACAATGGAGTTTACGGATGTAGCCAATGAATATGTAGAAGGAGAGGAGGTGACATTTACTAATTATTCAGGTCATTTTGGAAGTATAGATGGTTCAACCTATACCATAGCTAGTATTGATGGAAATACTTATAACGTTGGCAATATTTCTTATCCAGAAGCCATCACAACCGATGGGGGTAATGAATTACTTATAAATGATAACTCAGCACAACCAGGAGTCACTTCAGAAAATGGTACAAATGAAATAACAGTACCACTTAATCAAGCAAGTGGAATAGTGGAAGTAGGGGATCAAGTACAAGTAATAAATTTATCAGAGGATGTGGGGGGTATTGAAAAATCACGCATAGACGGGTTATTCCATGAAGTGACGGCAACCTTCCCTAGAGAATTTGTTTTAAGTATAGAAAAGGATCTGGAATATTCTGCCCCACCTTTAGAAACTAACACTAGCGTTTCAGATAGCATACAAGTTAATCAAACTGATCATGGCTTATCAACGGGGGATAGTGTAGTTTTAGCAGGTGCATCGGCTACAGGGGGCGTTCCTGCTTCAGAAATTAATAAAACTCATTCTGTAGGTTATGTATTAGATAGCAATAGCTTTATGATTCCTGTTTCTACATCACCAACCTCTAATGTAGATTATGGAGGTGGTAGTAGTGTGACCATAGGGGGTAGCGCAACTACACCTCCACCCATTAGCACGACATCGGGGAGTGCAACTGTCACTATATATCAGAATAATCATGGTTTAGCAGTAGATGATAAAGTGACTATATCTGGGGCATTAGATGTGGGGGGAATAGAATCTTCCTATTTTAATAAGCAGCATACTGTTGTTTCAGTACCCGATTCAGATAGTTTCACTATAACAGTTGGGAAAACTGCTACTTCAACAGCAACGGGTGGGGGAAAATTAATAATTATTAGAGTTCCCGTAAAAGCTACAAGCGATGCTACAGGTGGTGGAAAGAATATAAAAATCATCAGGCAAGAGGGGGGAGGGAGTGAAAAGGCCACCCCTTGGAAAACTTCATTAAAATAAATGAAAGAGTTAGAAATAATTAAGTTTGCAGAGAAAGAATACAAGACTCCTTTCAAATGGGGGGTTAATGATTGCAATACTTTAATTCTCAAATTTTTAGATGAAATATATGGATGGGATGTTTTAGATATTGCGTTTGAAAGATATTCCAACAGAAAGGAAGCAATTAAATTACAAAAAGAATTACCCACTCTCACCGAAGTTTGTTTAAATAATGGGGCAAGAAAAATACCTCCATCAAGAGCAAGAATGGGCGATATATTAATAATAAGCAAAAGATACTTTGAATTGGGGCATATATGTCTCGGTTCTAAGGTTCTATCGGTAATAGAAGAGGAAATATCCGATATGGCATTTATTCCCTCTTTTAATGATTTTGATTGGGGGTTAAGGGTAGAGTAATGGGTGGAGCATTAGCAAAAGCGTTTGTCTGGATAGCTGCTACGATAGGTCAAGCAGTAATGGTCTTCGGTGCTGGTGTAAAGACAGCAGCCGTAATAGGCATGATTGTCACCACAGCTGTTTTTGTTGCAGCAGGTTCGGCCCTTATGGGACGTTTAGTAAGAACACCAGATATAGGGTTGGCACAACAAGGATCTATCATACTTTCAAATTCCCCTTCCAATACTGCGCCAATTCCTGTTATTTACGGCTCAAGAAGGGTTGGTGGAACACGATATTTTGTTGGTACAAGTAATGGCTTTGAAAATGGACAAATGACCAATAAGAATGATTATTTACACATGATCATCGGGTTGGGAGAAGGACCTGTTTCAGAAATAACGGCTGTTTATTTAAACAACGTAGAAGCGTGGCCCAATAAGGATAATCGTTTCGTACACAGCAATCCAAATGGCAATCCCGTTGTTTATATCGAACCACATTTAGGAGAAGCAGACCAGGAAGCTAGTGCTGAATTAGTACATATCGCAAACAATAATATATTAGCTTATGAACCAGAACCAGGGACTATACCTGGCATCGGAATACCCATACCAGGATCTTCTCCCTTCTCACAACCCTTTGAATGGACAGAGGATCACCGATTAAGGGGTGTAGCTTATCTTTATGTGAGATTACATTTCGATCAAGAGATATTTGCGTCAGGAGTTCCCAATATTACTGCCGATATTAAAGGAAGACCAGTAAAAGATACCAGACAGCTAGTGAATGGCGTAGTGGGTACAGCTATCACTCGATATAGCAACAATCCTGCATTATGTATTCGTGATTATTTAACTAATACCATCTATGGAAGGGCAATATCTGAGGATTTAATAGATGACACTTCTTTTGAAGCAGCAGCTAACTATTGTGATGAAGAGGTGACTTTTGAATATGTAGAAGATGGCTTTGGTAAATCTGCTACTCAGAAACGATACACACTAAACGGAGTAGTGGATACTTCTGAAAGCAGTTTAAATATTGTTAATAAAATGCTAACTGCTTGTAGGGGTTCTTTGGTTTTTAGTGGTGGTAAGTATAAGCTAGTATTAGATAAGGCCGAAACGGCTGCGCTTACTTTTGATGAATCAAATGTGATGGGAGATTACGAAATAACATTAGCAGGAAAAGATACTCTAGCTAATAGAGTTGAAGCATCTTTCTTTAATCCCGAAAATGAATGGCAAGCAGATTTGGCCTATGAAGAAAATACACCAGGAAGAGAGGTTTATGATAATGGATTGTTGTTAGAAAAGAAGATTGAACTCCCATTTACTGCTAATAGGATAATGGCTCAATATATTGCTAGACAGAATCTTTCTGCTTCAAGAAATAATATCATTTTAAGTTTTAAGACCACGCAAGAGGGGTTGTTAGCAGAAATAGGCGATGTTATTTATGTGAAGTTAGAAGCCCCAGGTTGGGATACTCTTAATTCTAATGCTGGTAAAAAATTTAGAGTGATTCAAATGGAAATAGAAGCTACGGATGAAATTAAAATAACAGCCATAGAATATAGCGATGTGGTTTATCAGCTTTACCCACCAGCATATAGAAGTTCATTAGGTACAGCATTACCCCATTTAAACGTAGTGCTTCCACCAACCGATGTGACAGCGAGTGAAACCTTATTCTTTAGTTCACCTAAAGTAATAAACCGAGTTAGCATGAGTTGGACACCACCAGAAGTAGCTTATGCCAGATCTTATGATGTTGCCTATAAAAAACTCAATGATACAGAATTTACAGCCATAGCTACTACCACAGCCAAACAATATACTTTCGATAATTTAAAACCAGGCACTTATACTTTTAATGTTCGTGCTAAGAATAACGCTGGATTTACTTCGGCTTATAGTCAAACTACCCTAGTAGTTAAGGGAGTCACTTCTTTACCTGCTGTTAATCCACCTGCTATAACGGGGGTTGTGGAATCCTTAGTGAGTTCTACGTTGGGTTCTGGTGTAAAAGCGAAGGCGAGATTAACGTGGAGTGCTATAGCAAATAGTGAATGGGAAGATATAGGAGTTAATATAGAGAGTTATGAAATACAATATAAATTAACTTCTGAAGCTACGAATTATGAATCTCCTGGTTCTTCGACAGGAACTTATTTTGATTTCTTCGATATAACACCAGGCAATTACAATATAAGAGTTAGGGCTATTAACGATGCAGGCGTGAAGAGTAATTACGCTGAAACCACTACTGAAATAGTGGCATTAACTGATCCCCCTGCTAATGTATCTAACTTTTATATGAGAGCAGATGGTGTAGAAGCCCATTTATCCTGGGATGAAACAACCGATTTAGATGTTAAGGTTGGAGGAACGTATGAAATAAGACATTCTGTAGCTACATCGGGGGCAACCTGGATAGCATCTACACCCATAGGTGATGCCGTACCTGGTTCTTCTAATGGAGTGACGATGCCACTTTTGGTAGGTACTTATTTAATAAAAGCAGTAGATTCCACTTCTCATAAATCGGATTCTGCTACTACTATAGTTAATACCATATCCCCATCGGTTTTGCAGAAGAGAACTTATCAGACAGTCACCGATACTGCCTTTGCAGGAACAAAAACAAATATGGTGGTCAGCGATGGTAAATTAGAACTAGAAGCCGACACACTAATTGATGATATGACAACTCTAATGGATGTATGGGGTGAGTTTGATTCCATAGGTGGTGTTGATTTAGAAGGTACTTATGAATTTAGCGATAAAATAGATTTAACTCTAGCAGGAGGGGCCACATTATCAGGTGGTGTGACTTTTACTACAGAAAGTCTTAATGATTACTTAGATATGAGAACTACAAATTTCGATTCATGGGCTGATTTCGATTACAACACTATTTTTGATGATGTAGTGACTACATTATATGTATCTTCTACAACGGATGATCCTGCTAGTGGTGGCGCAACATGGAGTGATTGGTCTGAATTTACTATAGGAAACTATTATGGTAGGGGTTTTAAATTTAAACTAAAGGTAAATGTAGGAGATTCTTCCCATCAAATTAATGTTTCTCAATTACAAGCGCAAGCAGAGGTTTATTATAGATTCGAGTCTGAGGGAGTCACCACAGATGCTTCGGGTTCTGCTTTAACTTTTGATTCATCTTTTAGAGCAGCCCCACAAATTAATATCACAGCGCAAGATCTGGCTACGGGTGATTATTACACTATTACGAGTCCATCAGCAACAGGATTCACTTTGAAATTTTTTAACTCAAGTGGAACGGGTGTTTCTCGTTCTGCTTATTATATAGCAAGGGGATATTGACAAAGGGATGATGGCACTTATTGTTTTTAAATCTAATATTAAAAGGTATATTTAATGGCACAACACGATTACGTCATAGCAAATGCAAATGGGGCCACAGTTAGAGCAGATATAAATAATGTTCTACTTGCCATATCTTCTACTAACTCTGGTACTTCTGAACCTTCTACCACTTACGCTTATATGTTGTGGTTAGACAGCGACAATAATCTATTAAAATTAAGAAATGCAGCCAATGATGGCTGGATTACTTTGGGATTATCAATTACTGCGAGTAATACAGTAGATATTAATGGTGGTGCTATTGATGGAACACCGATAGGTGCTAGTTCTACATCAACTGGTGCTTTTACAACAATTACAGCGAGTTCTACTATATCTGGTACTTCTATAACAGCTTCTACTTCCCTCTTAACACCTTTAATCGAATATACGGATGGTGATGATGCTATAACGATAGCCGATGGTGGTGGAGTGACTATTGCTGATTTAACGGCCACAACAGCCGATATAAATGCTGGTTCTATAGATAACGCTACAGTTGGATCTAGTACAGCTAATACGGGTGCATTTACTACTTTATCGGCTTCAGGGGCCACCGATTTAAACAGTACATTAGCAATAAGTGGTAATGTATCAATGGATGGTTCAGCGAATGAATTAAGATTTTATGAAGGCGCAAATTATGTAGGATTTGAAGCACCTGCTTTAACTGGTGATCAGATATGGGTGTTGCCTACAGCAGATGGAAGCGCAGACCAGGTATTAAAAACAGATGGTTCAGGAAACCTTGGTTGGGCTACAGCAGGTGGTGGGGGTGCTTCTGATATTGATGATTTAAGTGATTGCTTAGTTGAAAATAATTCTATGTGGTTAGGAAATGATCCTTCTAGCACAACCAGTACAGCGAGTTATAACGTGGCAGTTGGGATAACGGCATTGGATAGCATCACTACAGCAGATAACACTACTGCGATTGGTTATAATGCAGGAGAAACTTGGACAACTAATGGTAATAATGTAGCACTAGGTTATAATGCTGGTGAAACAACAGGAACAACTTGTACTGATGGGGTTTGGATTGGTGCAAATGTTGGTAGTACAGAAGCTATTGATGGTGGTAAAGCAGGACAAGTAGTTATTGGTGCTTCAGCACAAGTTGGCAATCACGAAAACACAGTAGCTATAGGAAAGTCTTGCCCTGGTCAGGGAAATAACACAGTCACTTTTGGTAAGAGTGCAAGTTCCAAAGTATCTATAAATTGGGATTCTGGCACGGCTTGGTCGTATCCTTCAGATGAAAGAATGAAAGAAAATATAGCCGATATGCCAACTTCAGTAGGTTTATCTTTTATTAATACTTTAAAACCAAGAACTTTTACATGGAGAAAGGTAGAAGACTACGATGAGTCGCTTACAAGTTTAGGAGGAACAATGAAAATACCTGATGATACATCTAAAAAATCAGATGGTACACAATATGGTTTTGTTGCTCAAGAAGTTAAAACAGCTATGGAAGATGCAGGTATTACGCCTGATGCCGATGGTGGTGGTTATGGTTTTTGGACTCAAGCATCGGTAGGAACGCAGCAAGGCGTAGCCAAAGAAGATTTAATACCTTCATTAGTGAAGGCAATTCAAGAGTTATCAGCAAAAATTACAGCATTAGAAAGTTAATATAAATAATTTAGGAGAGAAGAATGGATGATAAAGTTAGTTTTAATATTGAATTACCGAATGGTGATGGAATAAAAAAAATAAATTCAATGGAGTTAACAGATAAACAATACTCAGTTGCAACACAACTACAGAAATTGCAAGAAAACGTACAACGTTTAGCAAATGCAGTTGCAGAGCTTAATATGAAACAAGATCATTTTCGTTTAAAGCAAAAAGAGTTGATAGATCTGTTAGAAGAAGATGGGACAGATAGCAGAAATAGACACAAGACTAAAAAGCCATGAGGCTGAGTGCCAACAACGTTGGCGAGAAAATTATAGACGTTTGGAGTCTATAGAAACACAATTAACCACCCTTAATTCACAAATTAGAATATCCCTGGTGTTCCTGGTAGTCACCCTGGGTAGTTTTTTCTTTGTCTCGCTTGCTCTTTGATGATAAAGAAAAAATTATTATTATTAGCTTTGGGATTGGTATTTTTTAATTCAGCTTATAGTGAACAAACAGGAGATTGTACTGCTGGCACAGATAATTGTGAGCAAAACAGTCTAAATACCAGCAATAATACAACTACAAACAACACTAATAATAATATATCGAGTGGAGGGCTAACCAACCAGAATACAAATATTAATACCTCTAATAATACGTCTAATAGCACCTCTAATAGCACCTCTAATAGCACAACAAACAATACTTCCGTATCAACAAATAATAATATAAATCAAAATTCGTCTTCGGTTAACACAGTTGCCACTACTACAAGCGTGGCAACAAACAATTCTACAGTTAGTTCAACAACCACTTCTGACGTCACGCAGAATGTGAATAGTGTATCTACATCTAAAATAGAGAATCAAAGTTCATCAATAGCACAAAATACGAACATTAATCAAAGCACTAGTGAATCTAAGGTAGAGACAGAAAATAGGAATATTAATCAAACACAGGCAGAAAATAGGAATACGAATATTAATAAAAGCGATTCCACCCAAGTAATAAGGCAAGAAATAAAATCAAAAACACCAGTTGCTTCGGCAGTAGCCCCATCGGTTCTCTCGTATTCGCAAGACATTTGTATATCGGGAGTTTCGGGAGGATTTCAGAATCAGATTTTTGGTTTATCGGGTGGCGCAGGGGTAGTGGATGAAAACTGCGTTCTTTTGAAATTATCAAGAGCATTACATTCTCAAGGTATGAAAGTAGCTAGTATATCTATACTTTGCAGCCAAAAAGTAGTGTTTACTTCCATGATGCAAGCTGGCACTCCCTGTCCATATTTCGGCAAAGTAGGAGAGGAGGCCCGTAAGGCATGGGAAGAAAATAAGGAAGACAGACCAGATTATGAGGACTTAAAAGCAAATTATATTCGTAAATGTAAAGGAAAAAAGAACTCAAAGGGGATAAGAAAATCAAAGAGAACTTGTGCTAAAGAATTTCGCAATAGCTAGTCTTAGCTTTCTTTTTTGTAGTCTGTTGGGGGCTACTTATACTTATGAAGCCAATAAAAATCTATTTGATTTAACGGGAGAATCAGGAACTACCAGCTTAAATTCTGGTGACGACAGCTTATCTTCTGCTTTTAATTTAGATTTTACTTTTGGTTTTTATGGAGAATCTTTTACTTCGGCTAGAATGGCCACGAATGGCTGTCTTCATTTTGGTTTGGGTACAGGAAGCATAAACTACAATAATTATTGTGGTGATTACACCCCAGATCCACTTCCCCACACCACTTATACTTTATATCCCTTTTATACTGATTTAATAAGAGATAGTGATTCTAAAATGTTAGCTAAAAACTTCACAGATAAGGCAGTTTTTGGTTGGTATAACTTACGGGAATACAATCGTAGTGGTTCTGATAATAGTTTTGAGGTAATTCTTTGGACTAATGATACTTATGAATTTAGATATGGAGAATTAGATATTATTAAGCATGATGTGTTAATTGGGGAACAGGGTAATTCTACAGAAAATTATACTTATGTTTATTTTGATGAATGTAGCACAGGAACTACCAATTCGAGTAATTGCGTCAGTTATGATTGGAACTCAAGTAGTAATTCTTATAATACAGCACTAGAGGATGGAGGTTCTCTTGCCAATAACGAAGCGTGTTTAAATGATCCATTAAGCCATACTACTTGCCCCACTTATAACGATGCGCTGTTTGATTATGAGTGTGAAAGAGATTCCCAACATTCTCCGTCTTGCCCTGGATATAGCTTTCAAGATTCTGTAGCTTATTTTGATTCGTCAGATATTGATTATGGCTATGAAGAAGATTATTACTTAGAAGAATTATACTTAGCTGGTAGTTGTATGGACGATCCTTCTTATTGCTACGATGATCCTTATTATGGCATGGAATTTACCGATGCCGAATGGTACGAAATAGACTTAAATGAGTTTGGTCAAGAGCAAGTAGATGATTGGTACGGAACAGAAGTAGAATTTAATAACGAAGGGTACATGGAATGGGAATCTTCCCCGTTAGAGAGTTGGGAAGAGTTAGATTATCAAATGGATTTATACGATAATTTTAATGAATTAAGTTATCATGGTGAACAACATATTGAAGTTTTTGGTGCAGAAGAACTAATAGATTTATATACTTTTGATACCATAATTAGAGAAGGATTAATTAATGAAGAAGAGAACTATACCGATATTGCAACGCTTGAAGAACTGGATGAATGGTTTGAAGAAGAAATGCAAGAACATTTTTCCGAAGAAGAAATGGTATCCCACGAAGAGGAATTTGAAGAAGATCCCCAGGAAGAACACCAAGAGGAGATATTCGAAGAAGAAGCCGTTGAAGAGATCTACGAAGAAATAGAAGAAAGAGTAGCCGAAGAAGAGATTGAAAGAGAAGAAGTAGAGGAAAAAAAGGGTGGAATTACCTCTCAGCAATTAAATGTGGTTGCTCAGACTATATTAGTTGCCAACAATAGTGTTAATAAAGGATCTTTTTCTAACACTTCTAACTTATCCTCGCAAAGTTCCGAGCAGTCCGATAACACGAAGAAATCAACCAGTAGTAATATTAGTGGAATATCTACTAGTAGTTCTCCTAGTATTTCCGATCAAATACAAGCAGCCCAATTTCAAACTAATACAGTTTTATCTATGAATGATACGGGGGCAGCAAGTGGCGTAAACAACCCATTAACCACCCTGCCTGGGGTAAGTACCAATTTGAGTGTTTCGGATGCTGGTGTGAAGGATATACAGGTTAAAATTGATGCTGCTGTATCTGGTACGAGTAATACTTCCGAAGCAGATACTATAGCTAATCAAATTATTGCTCAAAATATAAAAGACCAACAAGAAGAACAACAATCCCTCCAAGAAGAAACGGGCAAATACGGGGATGAAACTTCTTTAATTGCTTATTTAGATTATGTGCCTGGTTTTGATGCTTACAGGAATGTTAGCATCCCTAAAGCCGATACCTGGTACGAATCAAAGACCATCTATGAAGATGTAAAAATAAAAGATAATGTTGAGGTTTTTTATTCTTTAGCATCAACAAGTTTCAATAAGTTGGATGAAATGCTAAAATCAGAACCCAGGTTATAACTATGGAATGGTTTGAAAACAAAACAACCCAAATAATAGCTTTGGTGACTATCTTAGGAACTCTCGCTGGGTTTGGTTATCAAGCAAGCACTTATGTTAATAGACTGGAAAACCTGGAAAGCGCAATAAGTTCTGTTGGAGAAACAGAAAATGCTCAAAATATCATAGAAGAAAGATTTGCTGGTATAGAAACATCCGTAGATTATATTAATAAATCCATAGATGAAGGTATAGATGTTTCGTTAAAATCTCATGCAGAGTCCATCAATTTATTAAGGTCCCAACTAGAGGGGTTATCCGTAGCAGTAAAAAATTTAGAGAAAGACGTTGAGAAATTGGATAGTAATTCTAATCCATTGGCAAATTAATATATGAAGTTTAAATTGGTAAAAAATCTCGTTGGTAGTTTAGCACCCACCATAGGAAGTGCATTAGGTGGTCCGATTGGGGGAATGGCTGCTAATTTAGTGGCAGAGGTATTGGGGTGTGATCCCGAACCAAAAAAGATTGAACAGGCAATAAGTAATGCCACACCAGAACAGCTTTTGCAATTAAAGAAAGCTGAGAAGGAATTTGAAGCAAAGATGAAAGAAATGGATGTTGATATATTTGCCCTGGAAACGGCAGACATTCAAGATGCTAGAAAAACTTTCTCAGGCGATTGGACGCCAAAACTTTTAGGTACTATCACTTTGTTTGGTTTTTTTGGTTATATATTTATGATTTCAATTTATCCATTACCCGATGCAAGCGATGATATTGTTATGCTAATTATTGGTTCTCTAACTGGTATAGCAACAGCAGTTATTAGTTTTTATTTTGGATCTAGCCACAAAGACACAAAATAGCATGACAGAAGCCATACTTTTTTTTTAATTTTAATTTTAATGATTATATTTATAGTGAGGAAATGAAATGGATATATTTATTTTTCTTTTTGGAATGGTGATTGGCATAATTATTTATTCAATCTTTTTTCCTGTCATAGATGAATTTTTTGATTCTGTAAAAGATAAATTCAAATAATATGAAAGAGGATTTAAAGGATCATCTTATTAAATTTGAAGGTTTAGTAAATAAACCTTATGAATGTACGAGTGGAAAGCTGAGTATAGGGGTGGGGAGAAATTTAGAAGATAATGGAATTACTACCGATGAAGCACTATTTCTTCTTGATAACGACATAAACAACGTACTCACAGAATTAAAAGCGCAATTCGTTTGGTTTGAATCAGCACCCGAAAACGCTAAGCTAGTATTATCCGATATGTGTTTTAACCTTGGTTTGCCTACGCTTTTAGCATTTAAAAAAATGTTATTGGCATTTGCAGAACAAGATTGGGACGAAGCAGCAAAGCAAATTTTAGATTCAAAATATGCCAAACAAGTTGGTAGAAGGGCAATCTATAATGCTTCGCTGATAGAAGCTATCATGGATGATAAATGGGTGAACAAAAGCGAAAGAACATAGAAAACCATAACTCTCGCCTGGGTGCTTTGGGTGAATCTTATGTGACTACTGTACTTTTAGAGTGGTGTGATTTTGTTCTTGTAGCCAACCACACTACACCTTACGATTTAATTTTAGATCACAACAATAGACTTTATAAAGTACAGGTCAAGACAGTTAATCAATCAAAGACTAAGAGTGGATTACGTTATCGCTTTCATGCTATAAGACCACAAAGATCTGAACAATATTATAAGTCTAAAAGCGATATTTTTGCTCTAGTGTTTTATCCAGAAAAGACTTGTTTATTTAGACCGAATACGGGCAATCAACGTCATTATAGTTTTTCTAAAGCACCCACTAAAGAAGAAGAATTTGATTCCTTACAACAAACCTTACAAGAATTACACAATGCCCCTACATTAAAACCCATAGATGATTAATTGACTTTAACAGATTGGCACTTAGTCTAAATGGTATGGGGGGGCAAGTTTCTCTCCTATAAAACCACTTGCCCCCATCCTTGCGCATTCTAATGTTCTAGCTTTGTATAGTTTTATTTTTTATTCTTCTTAAATCTTCTTCTTGACCTTGCTTATTTTTGTTGTTATTATTTTCCATACGATTATTTGGGGGCCGAAGATGTAATGTCTTTGGCTTTCCTAATAATCTGCGTTAAACACAAGACTACCGATAATGTCTATGTCTATACCATAAGTCTTCATTTCTAATTGAACGCAATCCCACACTATATAACCCGTCTTTTTGTTTCATTACAACAGGTGCGCCACCTATTCTATAGATGTATTGCCTAAGTCCTTCTGCCGTTTGAAAAGTTAAGCCCTCTATTCGGTGATTGATTAATAGATTTTTAGTATAAGTAGCGTATTTATGTTCTTTTTTTGGCAAACCTTCTTTTATTTTTATTTCTTTAGTCATAATTCACTTTCCTTATTTTTAAAGTTTTTTGTCTAATACTATAGGACTCTTTTGCAGGAATGACTCTCTCTTCCTTCGCTGAAAAATGTCTAGTAGGCCAAGTCACTTCGTATTCGGTCTTATCGTCTTGATAATAACCATATTCGCTATCTTCAAGCATAGCCATTAGATTAGCTGTAGCTTCCTTCTTGCGCTTCTCCCATTTCTTTAGTTTGTCCGTTGATAGTTCAATTAGATCTATTTCGTCTTTGGCAGCATCTTTAAGTTTAACTGGCTTAGAGTCTTCATTGGTCTTACCCCATACAGTTAATGCTTCATCAGGACTAATGGGTGGATAATAATCTTCCTCTTGGATGCGTCTATCAAAGTCTTTTACAAGTTCGTGAATTGATTTTACGATAACTTCGTTGCGATGATAGATGAATATCTTAAAAGTAGTGGATTGATACAATACACATAAAACGCCCCATTGTGCGCCTTTTATATCCATTAAACCCTGTAATTGTAAAGGACCTCGCCATTGTGGGGGTTCTTCTTCGGGGAAATCCCTAGTGACTTTACATTCCAATACAACTTCACCAGACATTTCAGCTATATTAGAACCCATTATATAAACCCCTTTATCTGGTTCGTGGTTAACTCTTAATTTCTCTCCTGCAAAGGCAATAGCATCCATAGAACCTTCTAGGGGAAGTTCAGGGTGTTTAATAGCATAATCAACATCAAAGTCTGGCATCACTAATCCTATAGTTTTTACAGCGTGATTTAATAAAGTGTTCTCAAGCAAATCTCCCATAAACATCTGAGGGTTTTGTTCTCCCATAACATCCTCCCCATTTTTTGCTCTTATACACCTAGACAATACCATTGCTCTACTTGAATTTTCATAAGGCGATATGCCGAATATCCCAGGAAGTATCGAGCAGCTTGCCATATCGTTTCTTGTTTTTTTACCTACCATAATTGTCTCCATAAATTTCTGAACCAATTTCTTCTGTACTAGCAGTTGCTAAGAATGGTTCTTTTCTTAAAGAAGTATAAATAGCTGTAT
>TARA_R100000808_G_scaffold9438_1_pt1 | contig 25489 bp, 23 predicted proteins | sample TARA_R100000808 | Tara Oceans TARA_R100000808 (sample SAMEA2622852) | marine metagenome | biome: marine biome (ENVO:00000447); feature: marine epipelagic mixed layer (ENVO:xxxxxxxxx); material: "saline water (ENVO:00002010), including plankton (ENVO:xxxxxxxx)" | depth 140 m | reverse complement strand
TTAAATTTTCTTCAGAATAATTTAATTTTTTCAAGCTTTTTAAATTCCCGTTTTCTAAGTCTTTTAAACGTTTTGAAAAAAAAGTCTTCGACCACTTTGACATACTATCTGCCTTTACTTGTTGGCCTACTAAATTATTTAAATTTGTTTTCATCATTGATTCATAGGAGAGCACTCGTTTATTATACTTTTCTTTTTCTGCTGCTGTTTTAGTTATTTCTTTTGTTTTTGTTTCAATTCTTTCAGTTATAGTCTCTATTTCAGGATCAGCAGGATCATTTTTCTCTATTTCTTTTTTGATCTCTTTAAGCTCTTCTACTGTTTTGCCTTCATAAGGGTCGGTAGTTTCGTCTTTTGTTGGGGTTGGGTTTTCTGGAGTTCCTTCTAGGTTTAGCTTGTTTAGATCTTTTGCTCCATCTGTTTGTAAATTAGTTTCGGGAGGAGAAGTTTTTTGTATTTCTTTTACTTTTTCATTAACAGTGTTTAAAAACTTATTAATAGGTAACTTTTTTAAATCACCTATTACCACTTCATTTCCTTTATTATCTACTAGCGACACGTTAAAAGAAGTAACCTCTTGTGCTGATGTGGTAGCGTCATCGGGAAACCCAGGTGTGGTGACCTTAAAAGAATAATCTTCTATGCCTTTTACGTTTCCTATTGCTAAGTTTAAAAGATTTTCCGCTTCGTTTTTTGTTGTTTGAAGTAGATCAAAAGCTATTGGATCATTTAATACACCATATACCTTGTTGTTTAAATTACTACTTAATTTGTCGACCGTAAATACATTAAAAGGTGTAGCTGTCCGTGTATACTCAGGGTTATAAACACCTTCTTGTGTGTAGTCTTGTATAGATATATCTAAACTAGGGTTTTGTTCGTTTAGTCTATCTAAATAATCATCTCCTATATCTGTATCTGTATTTAAAAGTGTAAATAATTCTGTAGTTATTTGTTGTTTTGATTTAGGATTTCCGTTTATATCTCGTAAGTTAATAGGATCTGTAGTAAGGTCGTCTACTTCCACTTGAATGGTGTCTCCTACAATTTTAAATTCGTTAATTCTCTTGTCTAAGTTTTTTAACTTTGTGAGTGATTCAGAGGAGACTTTACTATCTTCATTAAATATATTCCCAATCGTTCTATATAAATTCTGTGCGTTATTTTGTTTTCGCCCCATGTTTAGTGTGTAATTTCTATCATAAGCACTTTGTTTTTGTCTCTCATTAATTTCATCTATACCCACATCTATCTTTGTTCTTACTATTCTCTCAGCTTCTTCTCTTTGTTCTTCTGTGAGTTCAGGAGCGAACCCCCCATTTTCTTGAGCAACTAACTTAATACATTTACTTTTATTTTTTTGATCACACTCTCCGCCTTCAAAAACAAAAGAATAGTCAGAGTGGTCTGCTAAAATACTAGCCGTTTGAGTAGGGCTTGCTCCTACAATAGCTTTAACAGCATCGTTTTCTGCCTCTTTATAACTATCGTTTTGTTTGATGGAGCTTTTAGTAAGTATTTCTCCTGCCACCACATATTTACCTAACCCATCTACAAATGTTTTTACTGCTCCATTCAAATCATATTCACCTAAAAAAGGAGAAGCTTGATTTTGAATACTGCTTACGCTCATTAGCTTACTCGGGTTTTTATCTATTTGCCCATCTTTGCCTATAGTGGCGATGTAAAGCCTACCATCTACAGGATTTACTACTGTGGTTTTATTAGACAAATCAGCAAATCCAAAATATCTTTCCATTAACTTTTCATATTGCTTTGAAGCTTTTTTAGAAGGATCGTTAAGATTACCTAGCGCTTCACTATAGGTAGTGTTAAAATTTTTCATAGCAGTAGAAAGCTGGGTGTAATCATCTTTTAAAGTTTGCATGCCTAAATTATAATCACTAGGCTTTAGTAGGCCTTGCTTTAAAAGTTTGTTTTGCATAGATAAATAATCTCGTGCTTGAGCAGAAGAGTTCATTATAAATTGATTAGCTGATTGGCTACTGCCTAACTCATATTGATTTAAAAAAGTTATGGCTTCGTTAGTATCTTTTTGTATCTTTTCTTTTTTTTGTTCTCGAACCTTTACCTCTTCAAACAGGCCGTCAGAAATATTTTTTCCTATTGTTGCCCAATCAATCTGAGCTCCTTCGTCTCTTTTTTGATACTTGTAATATGTCGCCATGTTATTTTAATATTAATTTGTAGCCAATTTGAAGACTTTCAGGATCAATCTCTGGATTTAATCTTTTTAACTCGTCAACACTAATGCCGTAAGTTATTCCTAGGTTATATAAATTGTCGTCTTTTTTAATTATATGTGTTTGCGGTGTAAGAGTCTCAGTTAAAGTTTGATTTAAATTCTCTGCTACCCCTCCTGTAATATTATCTCCAAATGGAGGTAAAGGAGGTAGAGTTGATGAGGTAATTGGAGTGGTTGGTTTAGGCTGAGGGTCTAATGTAACCGTGCCTGTACTTGTGTCTACACCTACCGCGTCTCCTGTAATCTCAGGAGTAGTAGTAGTTGTTTTTTGGGTAGGATACAATGCCGCTAAACTAGCTGCTTGTAATCCTGCTTGACCTAATCCTTGTAACGCTCCTTGGCCTGCTTGAGATCCTAATTTTTGAGCTTCGGCAGCTGCAACTTGTGCTCCCTCTACTTCAGCTAAACCAATATCGGCAAGCTTACCTGCAATACGAGCATCTTCTCGAGCAATGGCTACATCTCTATCGTATAGCTGTTTACTCATTAAATCTCTTATGTTAGCTAAATTTTGTGTACCTGCTGCTCCTATTTTTCCTACTGATGCCGCTACACCTCTTTGATCTCCTTCTTGTACAGCTTCTAGTAATTGTTTTTGTTGGGCTGTAGACTCACGCATAGCCCTTCTATAAGAATCTAACGGCACTTGAAGTTGTCTAGCGTAGTTTACATCAATTTTTTCTTTAGCTTCTTCTAACGCTTTTTCTGCTGCGTTCTCCGCTTGTCTTCTTAATCTATTTTGTTTACCTTGTTGCGCAAACCCTGCGGCAGATGACCCTGCTGCTATAGCTAATCCTGCTGCGCTTAGTGCTGTTGCTACTCCCATATTATAATATTTTAATCATTTCGGTTGTATATTTACTTCCTTGTACAAACCCTAAATTTTCATACACATTTACCAAGCTTTTATTATGTAATAAAGCATATACATAACGCATGCCTGATTTTTTACAAACATTTGTTAACGTGTCTATTAACAGACTAAATGCTTGTTGTCTGTTTTTTCTATTTTTATATTCCATATTTGATATCACCCACTCACACCAACCTACCTTTGAATTGGTAATATAAAAAAACCCTGCACATATAGGGGTATCGTTATCTGACACCATAAAACCTCCTGTGCCGTTGTCAGGTAAAAAATCTTTTGGCGGTGGCGTCCAACGCCAATCTTTCCACCATTCTACAAGCGTATCCTCGTAGTCACTTTCTGTGAGTGGACGTATATTTAATTTCATTTATGCAAAGATACAAAAAACTAAGGATAACTTTTAAATATATTTGCACCAACTGAAAAAAGTTCTACAGCTGTAGTCTCACTATTAGTTAAAGTAATTTCAGCATAATGTCCACGAATACCTAATGCTTGCGCTTCTGCGTTTTTCATAAACATAATATAGTCATTGTTTGTAGGCACGTTACCAGCTGCCGCTGTATTAACTGTAATAACATTAGTTGTGGTGTCAATAGCTGTAGATACACCTGATAAAGTAGGAGAGTTAGTACAATCTCCGTCTGCATTTAAAGTACAAAAATAAATTGTGTCTCCAATACTTATTTCTGTGCCTACTGATACATTAAAAGTTAAAGTAGTTGCTCCTAGAACACCACCTACAGTTGTTACTTTTCCTAGACCACCACCTGATCGTGCGTTCCAGTTTACTACTGAGCTGCTTGTTCTAATATAAGCAAAATATTCTGACTCTTTTTTAACAAAAAAACTACTATTTATCGTTCCGCTTTGAGCTGTGCCGTCACTATTTAACATATCACTAGTCATGCTTACACCCCACGGAGAATCTGATTCTAAAGAAATAGTTTTAAACAACTTTACTTCTAAAGGACTTTGATTAAATACACTTTTAATACTTGATGCTGTATGTGTACCATAATAAGTATTTCGTAACGCATTGACGTTATGACGATAAAGATTTCCGTTTTTAAAAGAATAAAAATAATTATTCATTCCTATCATATAATCAGGATAATAAGAATAAAAAGAAGGAAACCCTTTTACAGATTCACTATATGTTAATGTATAGTTTGCCATTTTACAAAGTTATATAATATTTTATGTTGGACATGTTGGGCAACCAGGCGCTGTCGATGGCCATACTACCGTTCCTCCTGTTGATGTAGTAGGTAAAGTAGTTGTACATACATACGCAGTATCTCCGTTCGCTACTGTTGTCGTTTGAGGATTTCCATCTTCATCTGTCCAGCTAAAGTCAGACGTAGGATTAGGCCCGTCATTAAATAAGTCAGCACAAGCTGGGGTTACACAATATCCTGTTTCTATTACTACTCCACATGAGCTTACAAGCATGTAGCGATTGTATACATATAAGTAATACCCTGCAGCTAATGCTGTTGCTCCCGAAGAATCACTAAACACCCAGTCTCCTACTGCAGGAGTAGATGCGCCAGTTGTATGATAAGTAGTAGCAGAAGTATTAGTTTCAGCACACGCATCAGCTTTTACTGCTTGTACTACAGAGGCTGTAGCGCTAGTTAATGCTACCACACATGGAATATTAAATATAGGTGAAGAAGTAGACGCACTTGAATTAGGACAAACAGCCGCCATTTTAACTGTCATTGTTTTATCAACCACAGCAGCGTCAAAAGGAATTACCATTTTTAACACCCCTAAACTACCAGCTTGTAAATCTACGTCTGCAATAGTAAAGATTTCGGTTGTTGCTCCATCCCACACAAACGTACTTGAACCGCTGTCATACTCATAAGAGTTCATAGTTAATGTTCCTGCCGCGGCATTTGTACATGTGCTACCCGATAATCCTACTACATCTCCTACACAACCCGTCGGGTGAGCTGTTAAATCAACTGAAGGCCCTGCTAATGTATTGTATGTCGTGCTGTTATAAGTAATAGAAAGAGCAACAGGCTCTGAACCAGGTGTAAATAACACGGTTACTGGGCCTGAAGACTGACCTGTAAAATCAACAGTCATAGTATATACTCCAGGTGAAGGAGTAGAAATAGTCACATTACCTGTATTACACGTAACAGCACATCCTGTACAAGCTACCGCGCTAGTTAACACGCCAGCTATTTGTTGTCTATAGCTAGTTGGAGATGGTGTAGTAGCATAATATCCATTAGCCGCTAATGTCGTAAGGTTTGCGTCAGTATAAACCGCAGTTGCTGTAGCTAAAGTAGATGAATCTAAATAATATGTAGAAGAAGAAGTACATGTACAGCACACGTCTACAGGATCAGATACATGATAACATAACGTAACAGATGTCGGCTCACGGTAATCGCTTACTAAATATAAATATGGGTCAGGAGTAGCATTAGTATAAGTAAAGCTTGCTTGATATTTTCCTGTTGAAGGATTAGTAATAGGAGTAGCTGTGCTTAATAAAGGAATAAGAGTGTTAATATCAGCGTCGGTATCGGTATACAACGTACTAGATACTAAATATTTAAATTTATCTTTAGCGCTATCAAAAACAAAATCATCCCCTGATTGTTTTTCAGATATCATCGTTATTGTTTCTCCTGTTAAAGGAAATACTCCTGTTCCTGCAGTGCCTGTTTGAGTTCTATAATTTGAAATTCCGTCTGCTTCAAAAATAATTTGAGTTTCATCGTAAGCCGATCCAAATGTAAAAGCATCGTGAATACGCTGATCTTCCTCCCCAGGAACATTTAACGCTAATTGTATAATTGTTAATTCATTTGTAGCAGGACAAGATACTTTAAGTGTATAAGAAGCTTTTCCTCCTGCGCTTGGCGCAGTAACAGCTACATCTACTTGGTTTACAGTAGATAAACTTTTTGAAAACGTATAATCTCCTGAAGCAGAGATAGCCCCTGATGATCCTGCCGCTACGCCATTATAGGTAGTAGACACAGTAATAGTGTTTCCTACATCTATACTGTCTATAGTATAGGTTACGGTTATTAAACCTGTTGTTGCGCCTGCGTCTACACAATACACATACGAATCGGTAGTCTCATTTTGAGAAACCTCAGTATCACAAGCAATACAAACCGTTGGTGTAGGTATAGCATCTTCATTGTTTGATAATACATATTCATTCATATAAGGATCAAATCCACCTAGTTTTTGTGTATAAAAATTTGTATTAAATAAATCTCTAAACCATGACCTCATGCCCGCTTCAGAAATTACACTTAATTTGTCGGTGTTATAAGAAGAGCCTTTTAATTGTAGAACAGCTCCTCTTTTAGCGTCAGTAAAATATCTATTATACCCATAGGCAACAAAACTTTCAGCGTTGTGGCTAATACCATATTCTTCTGTTCTCGCAATTTGTGTTCCTAACACTGTAGGAGTAGATACAATTGCTCCTCCTGCCGCAGCGTCTGAAATTAAATTTTTGTCTGCAAGCACATACGATATTTTATCTTCTTGTAAGACTAATATATCTGTTTCTCTAGCGTGTAAAATTTCAATACTACCAAATGATTTTTCTAAATTTTTAAAATTTGCTAAGCTTAAATTAAACTCGTTTAAATTATTAATATTAGACTCGTCGTTATACACGCCGCTATAAGTAATTCCTGCAAATCTATCTGCTTCTTTATATTCTTGATTTGCAACTGTCGTTGTTCTTTCTCCTAGATTAAAAGAATGCCCTGTAAGTGAATCAAATATTTTATAACTTTCTACTCCATTTCCAAAAGTAAAACAATCAAAAAAATCTAAATTTATAATTCCTTCTTGAGTTGATGTTTGAGGTTGATTGTCGGTGGCGCTAGCTGTTAATATCGTATAAGTTTCCCCTGAAACCATAATGTCAGCGTCTAAGCTAAGGACAGTTGCGCTGTCAATAGCAGTTATTTTAGCTGATGTATTATCAGTGGTATTAAACACCGTGTCTCCTATAGCTATGAACGGAGTAGCAGAATTTGGTATACTCGGAAAACTTTTAGTGTTGTCTTCTAATTTATTAACAGTTGTTGCTGTAGCTGTTCCTGACAACAAAGTATGCCCGTCAGTATGATATCCATTTACAATATCATAATTTTTACTTCCATCATAATATAAATCTACATCTGCGTCTATAGGAACGGTTTCAAACACCATTGTTGTTTCTGCTCTAACTACTTCAATTTCGCAACTAACAGTAGAGGTTTTTTCTGTCCAACCTAAAAAACCAGGGCAGCGACCAACTCCCCCTCTTATTCTTAGTTCTAATTTTTTATCAGCAGCATCTGTTCCATCCGTAGAAAAAAATTGATATTGATTATCATTATCTACAAATACAGGGTTGTTTGGGTTAATAGTATTGTTGCCGATGGTAGAAGTAAAAGTGTTAGAAACAGGAACTCCTCCAAATCCATCTTGCACTCCTGTTGTTACTCCTCCTGTAAAATCTATTCCTTCTCCTACTACAAAATCATACAAGTTATCATAATCGGTTGAGGCAGTAAAAGTTTTTTCAAATTCATACGCCACAAACGCACACGAGCCTCTTTCTGCACGATTTCTTTCCATTACTATAGTAAATTTTACCCTAGAGCCTTGCGGTAAATCATAATTAGTAAAGGTAGTTGTGCCTGTCCCATCAGTAGAAGAAGTGTAGCATGGATATATTAATACCCCAGCTGATGCGCTTTCTTCGGGATTTTCTACTACTTCTCTGCCGTTATAAATAAAATAATCAGCATCAGCAGTATTGCCTGCAGAAAAATTACGAGGTTTTAATTGTAAATAGACTCCCTTTAAAGGCTCGACTGCATTCCCTGCAGAATCTGTTATTCCAGTTAAAAATCCTGCTGCTTGAGAAGATACATCTAACGCAACTGTAGTAACTAATTGACCTAACGGGCCATTACAATCTCGTTTTACCACTAGCCTATCTCCCGCCTTAACCATTGTTTGATTGTTGCTTTCTAGTTTAAAATAAACAGAATTATCACGGCTATCTTTATAAAAAATATTTGCATAAATAGTTTCGTAAGTTGCTTGAGAGCGTTTGACTACAAATTTATATTTGGTAGCCCACGTAGGAGCTAATAAAAGTGGGGTAATAGGAAGCTGCGCTCTAATATAATTTTGTCTTGTAGAGTTTCTAGCAGGAACAAACACGGTATTGTTTTGAGATACTAATGCGGTAGTTGCTCTATTGTATTCATCCATGTAAACAATACCCACCTCATAATCACGATTACTATGTAAACTTTTTATACTTCCGTCTTGAAGAAAGTTTACGTCAGGAGTAGTAGTAAATTTAAAATATTGATACAAAGGAGCGGCCGTACCTCCTGCGGGATTAGTATCTGTATATTTCATAGCAAGAAGTTGTATTTTTATTTCATCACTTCCAGGGGTAGTTATTAACGCTAATGCCGATGAATACGATTGGCCTACACCCGATATTCCACTATCATTTTTTACCCAGCTAATGTCGGCACTGCTGTCTGTGGGATTGGTAACACTACAATTAAAAATATCCGTAAGAGTTGTTCCTAAAGCACAGTTGGCTACAGTTTGAATATTACTGGGTGTTCCTAAAGCGTTAGCAAACTCTGTGCTTGACGCCATGTCATAGGTGTTATTATAGCTGTTAGATAAAGTAAAAGTTAAAGTAAAGTCAGTAGCTGCTTGACCTGTACTTACTCCCCCTGATGTACCGCTCCATGTAGAATGAATATAAGTAAAGTTAATAGTTAAAATAGACCCTGCTGTGTAAGTTAGCCCTGACAAATCAATAGTAGCTTGAGAATCGGTAGTGGTGACCGTGCCATCAATCGTATAATTTGATCCATTTGTAAGAGTAGAGGTGGGGGTGCTTATTGTAATATCTTTTTCTTGTAAAGAAGTAGTGTAAGTTAAAGATACTTTCTCGTCGTTTTTATCTATTAAATTGTAACCGTCTACATAATTTCCATAAAACAAACGATTCCCCATCATTGTTTGAGCTTGAGCATAACGCGGCACGTTATCATACAAACGCAGCAACTCATCTGATCCTAATGTAGTATATATTTTACCGTTATCAAAAGTAATAGTTTGGGTGTTATTGTCTCCCCATCCTACATCATCTTTAGTATAGCGTTCTATTACATTAATAGTTGTTTCGTCAGTCATTTTAAAACATAAATCTATTCCGACTACATTTTCTCCTCCCGTATCAAAACTAATATTTACAGTATTGTAAATATTTTCCATCCCATTATTTTCATAAGTTGCGGGGTCTAAACGAAATGTTCCTGGAACAAATGCAGGCTCAGTAAATTGAGACAGCGCGCTATATTCTCCGTCTTTATATTTATACCTATAAGCAAAAGCAATAAACCTATCTTCAATATAATTATCAGGGTTGCTGCTTTTAAACAAAGAAATTGTAGGAGCAGTTTTTGGAGGCGCAACTATTACGTTAATATCTTCGGCTTTTAGATTATCAACACCAGCTACACTAGGAGCGGGATACGAACGCGTAACATTTATTTTTCTAGGGGGATTATAATCGTCAGTAAAAAACAATAAATCATCTATTTTATCTACCCCTGTAATTAAATATTTTGTGTTAAAATTTAAAACAGTTTTAGACAACACATGATAAGTAAGAGTGTTGTCAGTTGTTTTAAAAGAAACAATCATATCTATATTAGAATTGTCATCGCCTTGAAACCCTTTTACAAACCAATATACAGTTTCATTTGCTCCGTCTTCATACACTCCAATACATTTACTGGTAGAAGCTAAATTAATTCCTAAATAACGTAAAGTAGTAAGTTGACTATTTCCTTTAGAATTTTCTACTGAACCGATTTCTGTGTTTTCTGTAGAGCCTAGACGAACGTTCATAGCGTCTACATATTCTCCTTGACGAACTAAACGCTCATCAACGCTTTTATTCATTCGTCCTAATATAAAATTCTTTTGTATTTCCATGCTATTTTATCCACTTGGCTTGACCCCTAAGGTTCATTAACAACCTGCTAGGGTGAATATTACTTAATCGTATTTTTGCATTGCGTAACAAAGAAGATTTATCTTTTTGCGCTCTTCTTACAATATACTCTTGAATCCCCAAGCGGCTATTTAAAATAGCATATTTTATATAAGCATAGACATATTCTTCAAATAACTTGTTAACATTTACATTTCCATCTGCTCCGCTTTCCATACCATCTGAAACGTATTCTAATATACATTTTTCTCCTTTCATTCCAGAGCTAAAGTTAATCACCCCACCTCTTTTGTTTATGCTAAACGTAGGATTAGAATTAGCCGTCTCAGTATTTAAACCGTATCGTTGTCCTACTCCGTATTCAAAATACCAATTTCCATCTATACACCACCCTTCGCAGTTATTGTAAGGGCTGTCTTCATTAAGATAAAGGCTTTTTAACTTTCCATCTAAACGAGCTAAATCAATACCTGAGTTTTCTGGTTTTAAAACATTACCATCTTGGTCAAATAATATTTTATTATTATTATCTTGTAGGTAAGTGCCGCTCCAATTTGTTTGAATGTTTTCGGTTAATGGAAATAAGGTGTTGTCTTTAAATAAAGAAATACGCACATAATTTACATAGTCTTGTGGAAGAATAAAACGAATATCATTTCCAATATCTAATTCTAAAATTTTTATTTCTTTTAACGCATCATAATTTAATTCTTGAATTGCTCTTTTTGCATGAAACAACACTTGATATCTGTTTAAATCATTTACTAATTTATCATTACCAACATACATTAACATAAAGTTGTTAACAATATCTGCTAATGAGACGTACTGATATGAACCCCAATTTGCATCGGTCGGCTTCGTGCCATTGTTTTCGTAATATTTGTAATCTGTTATATAAGCCATATTATTCTGCTACTTCTTCTTGGTTTTCTCTTGCTTCCTCTACTTGTCCAAATTTATACACTTCTCCTTCTCTAATAGAGATTCCAGCAAATTGTAATATTTTATTTACCAAATCAGGTTCGTCTGAGCTTGGTAATTCAAAGTCTTGATAGTCTGCTTTTGTAGGATCAAAAACAGGTGCTCCTGTAACCACATTAGTATATGTCCATTTAGGAGTAAGTGGATACCTAACATATTGTGCTTGCACTGCGCCTTTTTGTCTGATAGTGCTTGGGTATACCGTTACAGTATTTCCTGTGCCCGTAGAGGTTGCTCCACCTAACACATAACACGGATACTCACTAGTAGGTGCAGTAAGCGATGAGCTAGTTAAATAAAAAACTTTGTTTTGTGTTACACGCTCTACTTCTCTTATTTGATCAGCGTTGTATATAACATAATTTTGTCCTGCTGCCATTATATCCTCACTTAAACTTAAAGTGGTGGCGCTATCAACTGCAGTAACATACGCCTTCGATATAGGAGCGGAACTGGTGTTCACTACAATACTCCCGACAGCAGGTGAAATTGCAGGAATAGTAGAAAATGTTTGACCCCCATCAATAAGTTTATATCCTTGTGCGCCTGTGGTTGTACCATTAAATAGTTCGGCGGGATAATAAAAAATTTTGTTTATAAAATAATAATCAGAAGGAAGGCTATATAAGTTAGCATTATTTAAGTTGGCTACAGTTTGATCTAAAAATACTTCTGCAGAAAAACTATCCATTACTTCTAATAACCCTTTGTTTATATCCGCATATCCTGAGTTATTTACTGTACGTTTAGCAATGGCTGTACGTAGGTTTTCTGAGCTCAACCACTGGTTATATTGATAGAAATAATCTTCAAAAATATCGAGCTGTGCTTGTTGTGCAAACAAGTTAAAATCACCAGGAGAAATGTACCCGTAATTGTTTTTGTTTGCTATTGCCAATACAGTTTGTCTTACTGAATCAATCATAGAAATATCTTTTCTACAAAGATAATTAAAAAAAAAGAGGCTAAATTTTTTTAACCTCTTTTTGATATTTAAAGCTATTAACTGTTATGAGAAGCTAATACCTGAAATTTCAGGCACTGCGCCACCAGCATCAGTTATTCCTGATAAACTTACCTGCACAGATGGCTTTTGCCAACTTAACTGTAGTGCGTCCAAGATATTATCTTGAATTTTATTCCTTATCTCTTCATTGTTAGCCGCCATTGTGTCATGAGCAATAGTGCACTTTTTTCCTGAAGTATAATGAATATCAACCGCAGTTGTAGATGTTTGTTCAACAATAGCTACTTCGTTAATAAGAACAAGTTGATTATCCTCATTCTTTACTGGGATACTTAAATACTTTTGCATAGTAAAAAAATTTAAGGGTTTTGTGAGAATATTCTCATCACAAAGATAACTAATCTTTTAGTTTCTTTTCTAGCATTTTTAATGTCTCTATTCCCTCATCCGATTGTAAATAAGAAGCTAATATATAAACAGGCTGTTCTCCGTAAGGAACAGTAAGAATTTTGTTTTTATTTCCTTTTAGGTTAAAACAAATATCTTTATTGTTATTTTTTAATATTACCAAAGATTCACTAAAAAATTTAGCTGCAGTATTTTGTAAACGCAACATTGGATCATCTAACGCATTGAGAAAATCTTTTGGTTGGGTTTTAGCAAACACCAACACATCTCTTTTTAATTCTGCGTTTGAGACGGTTTCTACATTTTGTCCAAGGTATACTCTTGCAATGCTTTCTACCATACCTATCTCTAAATCACGAGCCGCAATTAAAGCGTCTACCTCATAGTTAAGAGTATCCATTTCTACTTTAGCGTCTAAAGAAGTGTCTACTTCTTTAAAAGCTTTTCCATTTAAAGGGTGTAGTTCTAAAAACTGTTGTAATACAGGATTGTTAGCAGGCACATGTAGTGAGCCGTCTTCAAACATAATAGGCTCTAAAATAGCATTTCCGTCTTGCTCATCTTCAAAAGGGCTTTTTTGATTACGCGCATAACGTAACGCCCTATTTACTTTACCATCAAAGTGCATTAAAGGAAATCTACGAGTATTTCGAGATGCCAACATATAAGTTAAAGGTTGCATCTCATCAGTGAGAACGTAAAACCTATCTTTTATAGGAACTTCATTCTGTTCAGGAGCGGATTTTTTAACTGTTTCTGATTGAAACACCTTCTCCTTTGATTTGTTTTTTTTTGATTTTATTTTTTCCATTTGATAAAATTTAATTAAAGTTAAAAATAAAAAAAGGGGGAGAGAAAAACTCTCCCCTTCTTTTTTTGTGTGATTATGCTAAATCCTAAGCTTCTTTAAATAAGAAGAAATTGTTAGCACCGAGAGTACATAGAGCTCTTTCTGATAAGAAATGTACTTCCATTGCATCAAGATCGCTTGTAGCAGCGCCACCAGCAGAACCTGTGATCCAAGTTTTGTACCTTCTGTCTTCAGTCTCACTAGCTCTATATCTAACGTGTAAGAAAGGTCTCTTAGCATTTTTACCAAGAATTTGATCATACACAGATGTTGAACCAGCTGGAACAAGAACACCATTAATTTTACCCCCTACAATACCGCCTCTAAGAGCAGCATCGTTTAAATATTTCCAGTCTGTTTTGTAGAAGTCGTAACCTCTTCTAAAACCACTGAATCCTAAATTCAACGCCATATCTTCATCGTTGTCAAAAAGACCATAAGAAGTACCACCAGCTCCATGAGAATTTTGAGCTGCTAACATATCATCCATGTCAAAGATAAAATCTCTGTTTGCAAAGATGACATTTTCTTCTATTGCGCCTTGTTTGTCTAATCTTGAGATAATTGCATCAAAATCAGCTAGAGCAGTTGGGTTTCCACCGCCCCAAACGTTTCCTCTTGCATTAATTACATAGAACAATCCGTCTGAACCGTTTAAGTCAGCTGCAGAAGCTGCTGCTGCTACTCCTTGGAAGTAACCACCAGCTCCAGAAGCTGCATCCGCAGGCACTGCTTCAATCATTGCCATTTCAAGATAGTCGTCGAAACGTAATCTTGTTTCATGCTCTGATTTTAGATACCATAAGTATCCTGAAGCTCCATCTTCAGTAGTAATTTCTACCCATCCAATTTGAGCCATGTCTGATCCAGATACTGAATATTTGTCTTTGATGATAATAGGTTTATTATCAAAAAATACATCATCAGATTCTACTGATTCGGCCATTCCACTAGTTCCTTTATTAAATTCAGAACCATATACATAAACCGTACATTGTATTGCTGTTGCCATTGTTTGGCCGCCACCCTCATAGTATGCAGCGGTAAATGTTCCCAAAGTATAATCTACTGCAGTAACAACTGCTTTGTTTTCAAAAGTAGAACCAGCTGTGTTATCAGAGATAAATACAGTTTGTCCAACTCTAATGTTAATTCCTCCTGTACCAGGGGTTAACGCATCGTTTACAGTCCATACTGCGTCGTCATCTCCTGCATTCCCAGCAGAAGTAACATTAGTATATTTAGTATGCAGTCTACCTTGCTCTGCCCATTTAATAAGGTCAGAGTTAGAAGGCATTTCTGCTCCTACCATTCTTAAAAATGCGGCAATAGTTCTATTGCCATATCTTTCAAATTCTTTTTCATAAGTATCAGGTAGATACTGATTCAAAAAATTGAAATTATTTATATAATTCGTCGAGAGGGCTACCCTCTCCGCACTTGGTTGTAAGTCATAACCAGGTGCTGCTTGTACGCTTCCAGGCATAATTTATTTATTTTAAATGTTTAACTTCTATTTTTATTGGTGCTCCTAATCTTTAATCCTCTACCGTGGTTTTGGCTTAAAGATACGACCTTGACTCCTTGAGATTTATTAATGCTTTGTGGTGATTTTCGAATATCTAAATTTACATTTTTCGAATTTTTCACTACATCATCAATGCCCTCTGCTTTTCCTTGTTCATAAAAGAACTCAGCAAAGCGTTCTGGATTCATTGCCAGAGCTAAAGCTTTGTGATATCCTGTGGCATCTTTCATTAAACCTTTATCGTCTAAAAATCTGTTTATAAAAACAGATATATCTGATTGAGATTTTTTTAATTCTGCCGCATCTCCTGGTGAATAAGTAATTTTTTTATCGTTGATATCGAACTCAAAACCTTTGAACTCATTGTTAAACACTTGATCTGTTTGGTTTAAAAACCATTCTGATTTGCGCTTATTCTCCTCTTGGATACTTTGTGCTTCATTTAAATATTGCTTATAAGCTTTAAGCTGCTCTGCGTCTTGCTCAGAAACAGTTCCTTTTGACTCAAGAGGAACTTTATATGTTTCTTGCATATCAGCAAAATACTTTTTAGCCTTAGCAAGTTCTCTTTTTTTAGCTCGCATTCTTTTCTTCACTTCCCTTTCTTCATCTACCTCTTTATCATACCCAAACTTATCTTCCATTAAATCTTTGATATCACTATCATCCAACCCAACTTCAGTTTGCTTATAATAACGAGCCAATAAAGCATCGGCAGGAACATCTGCAATATCTTTTGTCATATTAACAAAATCTTCAATATTCCTACCAGTTTCTTTTTTATACTTAAAGTAAGCCATAACGTCTTCAGGTAATTCTTCAGACTTTTCTTGCTCTTCAACTAACTCATTAATTGAGTTAATTTTCTTTCCGTATTTGTTTTCAATAAATGAAAGAACATCTTCTTCATTTAGTGGAGGTTGTTCGACAACTTCCTCTTTTTTTTCTTCTTTTACCTCAGGTGGTGCTTCAGGTATTTTTTTTTCTTTTTTACTTAAATCCACCTTTATGTCTTTAGGAGGAGCAGAAGACTCTTCTTCTTTATTCTCTTTTCCTAAATCTTTTGCCTCTTTTATATTAGGCTTCTCTGGGCTATCTTTTGCCGCTCCTTCTTGTTTTTCTTCGTGTTTTTCTAAAAGTTCTTTTTCAACTTCTTGTTGGGATTTTTCTTCGACCATCCCTAGGTCTTTTACTTTTATTTCCATTACATTAAATTTTTACAAAGTTATACAAATTTTATCTACTTAATTTAAGCATTATCTAGGCTCAAATTGTGCTAAATCAAATCCATCTAAACTATCTTCGTTAGATTCAAAGTCAATAGGAGGAAGGTTGTTTTTACGTTGATTAATTAATTGTGATTGTTGCGTGTTTGCTTGACTAATTCTTTTATCTTTTGCTTTTTCTCTTTCTTTTTCTCGTGAATTAATTTGAGATTCTTGTATTCCTTTTAAGCCTAAGTTATATTGATATTCTTTTTCCATTAACTGAGATTTTAATACCGCTTCGTTTTTCATTTTTTCTATATCAAACGCAATTTCAGCTTGTTTTATTCTCATTTCATTTTCTGCTTCAAACTGCATTTTTTGTGCTTCTTGTTGTGCTTGCATTTGTTGCACTTGCATTTTTGTTTGTGCATCCATTTGTTTTAACTCCATAGCTCGTTGTTGGTCTGCATCTTGTTTTTGTTTTCTTTTCAACTTTAAAAGTTGATTAGCCATTTTTACATTTTTTACTTCGCGAATATCTATTGCGTCTTCTAGGTTTATATCATTCTTAGATAACGCCATTTGTATATTTTGTTCTAATTGAGCTTTTTGTTCTTCATCGGGAGATATTTCAATAAAAATTCCAAAGTCATATAAATACAAATCTTTAATATCATCTAAAATTGCTACATTATATTTTCCAATTTGTAACGTAAACTCTTCTTTGAAATTAGAATACTCTAAAATATCTGCTACTCTACACGCCAATCCTTCTGCTAGTCTTCGAGTTAAGAAAAGGCCTCCTTCTAAAATGTGACGAGTGGCTGTATTAGAATTTAAAGCAGCAAGTTTTTGAACTCCCACTAAAGCATTTGGATCAGGACTTGATCCGTCGCGCGCTTCATTTAAACCTGTGACACCGCGAAGCATATCTAAATAATGATTATAACTACCAATTAAACTTTGAATTTTAGCTTGGCCGCTGTTAGAGGTTAATTGTTGAATAGGAACTCGAGCATTATTAAACTCACCATCTTGGGTATAACTTCTTCCCACCACACTACCTGTTTGGAAATATAAACGCAACGCGTCTTCAGGATTGTAGGCGTTCCCTGTGCCTAAGTCTACTTCATTTAAGCCGTCGGCATCTATGAACACACCATCAGGGACAACGCGAGCAATAACTTGTTGAAGTTTAAGATGAGTTATTTGTATTAAATCAGCAAATGTAATCATTCTTCTTACTAATGATTCAATCGCGCCTTTATACATACGTGGAGCTACAGCTACATAATTAGCAACTGCATGCTGAGAAGCTGATTTAGGTCTGACCATGTTTTCTGCTAACTCCCACTTTAACATAATATTTGTTCCCATTACCATAATTCCCTCATACCACACTTCAATAGTTTTTTCTACTTTTTCGAAGTTGCCTTCTTCCATCATCTCTTCAGGAGGATTAAACGTGTCGTCTTTTTCAATAACACGAGACGCGTTACCTCCAAGGTTTTTCTTTTTATAAACAAACTTTTTAGTTGTCTTATAAGAAAAATACAATAGGGTAGCTGTATCTCTATAAAAAACACTATTCTCGTAATATTGAGCAACATTAAAATAATCATACCACGTTTGACTATGTAATGAAATTTCTTTTAAATCTTCAGTTGTTAAGCTTGGGTCAATTTTAATTAGCTCAGTTAAAGGAACAGTTTTAATTTCTCCCCAATAAAAACAATCTTTAAAGTAAGGATCTTCGGTGTAACTGTACACCACGTTGGCTGGATCTACATAACTTACTGTGACACCGTTACCAGGTAAAAATTCATGTTTTACCACGCCTAAACCTAAGACTGTTAAATCATAATCCACACGTTTTTTAATATCAATAAAATGATTGTCTTCTAAAATCGTGTTAATCGCTTCTTCTTCTGCAATTTCTATGCCAGGTTTATAATTTAACTGCATATATAAAGCTAATTCTTCATCGGTTTCAGGTAAGTTTTCTGGGTCAGTTAAAAAAGGGTCAACACCAAAGTCAGTTTGAATTTGGTCTAACAAAGGTTTTGCTATCATATCACCTTCTATCATGTCTTGATAGGCGTTTCTTTTTTCTGCAGAAAGAGCATCTTGAGCATACGCTTTTACGCTAAATAAACGGTCAGACATGCCGTTTACCACAATATCTACAAACTTAGGGATAATAGGCACAGGAGTCCAGTCTAAATTTAAATAAGATAAATCCCCATCTACAGCTAATTCATTTTTATATTTAGCGATTGACTGCTCACCTCTAGCATACAAACGCAATCTCATATAATCTCTCCATTGAGAATAAAAACGACATTGGTTGCTGTCTTTTCTAAACCACTCATACTGAATTGCTTGTCCTATTTGCAAACCAAACTCTTCGGTAGCTTTTTCACGGTCAGAAACAAATTGACTAGGAAACCCAACATTTGATATTTCAATCTTTATATCTTTCATTTATTGTAATATTTCACTAAGAGAACCTCGGTTGTTATATCTTGCAAAGTTAATGCTTATTTTTGATTTTTTTTCTTGGGGAGTATAAACATGTTTTTGGTTTGCCATAATCGCTAATCCCGCACTAATTGTAGCATCATATTTAGTTCTGTTATTAATATTAAACCTTGCCCAATCTTCTAACGTACGCGTAAAATACATTGTTCCCATATCTCCTTGTTCTCTGTATGACCCTGTCATATCTAAGCCCACATGTTTTTCTATATAAGACTCAATGGCAGTGGCGTGTGACTGCTTGACATCTTCTGAGCTATTAGGTATTCCACCTAATTCTTTTTCACTTTTAGATAGTTTATTGTAAGTTCTATCTGGACGGTTTAAACTAAAGTTGCGATAGCCCCTATTTTTAAAATGATACAACAAACGAGGTTTATTATTTTCCGCTAAAATAGGCATTCCATAAAACACACAAGCCATTAACACTTCTTCAAAAAATATCTCTGCAGTTTGAGGACGAGCTACGTATTCTAAAAAAAACTCTGAGCTAGGCGCATTGTCCATATTAAATTTTGTCATTCCATGTAACGCACCATTTGACCCTCTACCTCCCACTGTTCCTGATATATCATAAGAGTCACAGCCAAATGAGCCAATATGTTCATTCCCTGGATATTTTTTTCCTTGTCGTATGGATACATTATTTTGTAAAGATTTTTCAGGAAGCCATGAAACTAAAAACCTACCTTTATTATTAGGTGTCCAAATTACTTTACTATCTACTTCTCCATTTTGCCAATGAAACGATCCTCGTGTTAAAAAATGTTCTTTAATTAAAGAATCATTATAATCTATTTGTTGATAAATTTTAGTTAAGTTAAATAAAGACTGCTTGCTTTCATCCCTAAACGCATGTGATTCGGTGCGAGGAAATTGACGATAAAATTCATTTAAAGCATCAGCGTCACTTTTTAAAGAACTTACTTCGTTTTCCCAATAATTTATTGAACCTAAGTTTATATTTTCTTTATCTATTCCTTTCACACTTTTTTCAGGCGTATAAAAAACAGGCATGCCATGTTTGTCTATATACCCTTCAAAGTTCCATTCCATAGGAATAAATAAAGAATATAATCCTGATTTTGTTTCACCGTTTGCATTTCGTGTTGTTACATGGGAGTCATTAAATAATGTTTTAAAATTATTTCCTCCTTTATCTAACGCATTGGATGTAGAGCCCATCATACATTTTCCAATAATTTTACTTCCTAATCGTAAACATGTTTTTGTTACCCTCCAGTTGTTTAAAATATTTTCTGGCTTTTCCCATTTTCCTGACTCGTCATGAATTAAAAGTTGTAATTTTTCTCCATCATAACTATTGTCTGAAGTATTTTTCCAGTCTATGGTGGTGTCTAAACCTTCTAGCTCTTCTACTTCAACATTATACATGTTCTTTTTTGTAATCTTAGATGCAGGCACACGATAGGCTAATTCTGTTTTAGGTTTATCCATACCATCCTGAATAGGTTTAAAAAAGAAAGGATAGTTGTTAGATATAGGAACAACCTTATCCGTAAACATTTTTTTAGCATCCCCCCCTGTTTTAGATAAAATTCCTATTCTAGCGTCTCTTGAAATAGTGGCTGTGTTTACTCCCTCACACGAACCCATAAAAGAAAATCCCGATCTTCTTATTTTTAAATAACACATTCCAAACGAACGGCTATCCGCTTTACATGCTTCCCAAAAAATATAAAATATTCTATTAGCTTCTCGATAATCAGGATATCCTACATCTATTTTTGTCCACTGTAAATACATATAGTGCGTTCCTGTGATGTAGGTAGGGATGCCGTTATTCATAAACCACATTCCTTTTTCTCTTCGGTCAAATTCTTTTTCAATGTAATTAATCCACTGTTGTTTAAACACGTTGCTCATTTCATTCCATTGAAATATAGATTTAATTCTGTCTAAGATTTTAGGATAAGAAAACCTTACCCAATATTGATTATGAGGTTTATCATTTCTTTTATAACAAATTTTAGGAGTATAAGGTAATCCTATTAATAAACCATTGATGTTATATATGTCTCCTAACGTTCCATCTTTAGAAATAATTACTATATCATATTTTTTATTATACCCATATTCCCAATTTTGACGTTTGTTTTTATTTCTTTTAACCCTATTAGGAACAACCGTATTTTCTATAGTATAAAGATTATTTAGATTTTCTTTCTGCAAAACCTTGAGTATTTTTAGTGTTAGAAATAGGACTGTCTATAATTTCTTTTTCAGCTTCAATGCGAGAAAGAATTTCAAACGCATCAAAGATAGCTAGTTTTTTTGTTGCCGCAGCGTTTTTTAATCTATCAGCTGCTAATTCATCGTCAGGATCAGGTTTAATAATATCTTCTTTAGCTACTTTAATTAGTTGTTTTACCGCTTTTCTTCCTGCTTCAATAATTTGTAATTTTATATCTTCTGTTTTCATAATATTAGAGTTATTTTTTTTTTAAAAAAGTTACTTGAATTAAACGAGACAAGTCGCCTTTTCCAAAATTTTCATATATATTTCGAGAATGATTAAGGTGAGCATCAAATACAATCATTCTATTATATGCCCCCACAAACATACACATAGGTTTTATATTATTATCATATAAAGTTGTGCCGTTGTATAAATTTTCTTGTTTATTTAAATATGTAATAACAGTTAAGTCTCCCATCATATCATCTTTATGAACAAAATTAGGCTCGGTTTGATCTAAAGGAGATTGTCTAACAAAATTTAAAGCAATATTATAAGAAATAAATTTTTTTAAAACAAATTGAGCAATTTCGTCATTACCCCGTTCTTTAACAGACTTAAAAATATCGTTGCCTATAGTTACATCTTCAAACCCATTTTTTAATATTTTTTTTACATAGTCATCAGGGTTTTTTAATACATTGTTGAAAATATGTAAAATCATAATTTAATTGTAATGTTATTTGTAAACATTCTATATAACTTTTCATCGTCTATATAAAACTCATATTCACTTTCTGGGGTAAAAGAAACTCTATCATTAACTTTTACTCCTAATTTTTCTAACTCTACGTTTCCATAACGTATCGTTCCTAACAAAGGCTCTTCGTTTCCTCCCTTTAAAATTATAGAATCTTCTAACGGTATCGGCTTGATAAAACAATATTTAGAATGAGACCTCCATTCTCCTTTATGTTTGTATAAAAAAAACTGATCAAAATCTACAAAAAATAAATTTTCTTTAAAAAAACTTCTTCCGCTACGCTCTCTTCCTTTCATGTCGTAGTAGTATTTAAAAACATTATGATGCACCACCAAAGTATCTCCCTTTACTATTTCTCCTTTGTATCCTAAAGGAACTTCTACTACTGTACAAAAACGATTGGATGCTTTATGGTCTTCTTGAGACGTGCTTGTAATTAATTCTACTTTTCCTACTTTTTTGGTGTTATTATATCTTTTATTATTAACAGGAGTAACAATAAAATAAAAAGGAGATTGCATTAAAAATTAATGTTATATTCTACTGAAACAGGCATCACCTGGTTAAACTCTTTCCACAATACAATTTCATCTTCTTGTTGTATCCAGATTTTATAAGAACAAGAGTCTTTGTCATATTGAATAAGATGTATTTTATATGAGCCACCTAACACCTCTTGATTAGAGATATAGTGCATTGCCCCAGATTTGTAATCAGGGCCTATTGATATTTTTCTAATATCCATTTAATTTATATTAAATTTTAAATTGATGTCCACAAATTAGTCCCATTACAAACTAACATTCTGTAAGGGGGAGCGCTCCATCCGTAAAGTATACTAACGCTAGTATCTCCTTCTATAGTATCTGAACCTGCTCGTTGCACCGTAATATTATTAGCTGCGTTAGTAGCAATAAATATAAACACCATTCCAGAAACGCCTGTAGCTGCTGCTGAAGGTAAAGTAAAGGTATGTCCTCCTCCAGATGTGTCTACAATTTGTACTGTTGCGCTATCAGCATCTAATACTGTAGTAGCGCCTGCTCCTGTAGTGTTAGCTACTGAAAATTTAAGAGATTTAGTCGTAAGGGCCTTCCCAACAGTAAATTTCTCCAGCACATTCATGTCTCCATTTTCCGCCATAGTAGAACGAAGGGTGTTGTTTGTGTATAATTGTATATTGCCTGTTGCTGAGGTTGTTCCAATTTTCATCGCCCCGTCTGTAGCAGAAAAAATCTCAGTGTCTGCTGTTCCTGTAAAAGAAATTTCATTTTGAGCTGTATTGGCGATGTTTAAAGCTGCCGCACTAGCCGCCACATTATTAAGCGAAAGAGTATCTGTAATAGTTACAGCATTAGGGAGTCCGATAGTTAATGTTTGAGAGGCCGCTACAGTAGTAGTTTCAATTTCGTTAGTAGTTCCTGCTATTGTAAAATTTTGAGAATCCAAATCTACCGCGCCTATTACCGTAGGATCGTCTCCCGTAAAATCTAAGTCTGATCCTGAAACTTGCGCGTCGATATATGTTTTAAGGGCTAAGGTTGAGCCAATATTTGTATTGGCTGCTCCTACTAAATTTACATCTGTAATTAAAGCCGTTCCCGCTATTGAGCCGTTAAAATAAGCTACCCCTTTAAGATAAAAATCTTTCCATTGCGCGGTAGTTGATCCAATATCATACGTGTTGTCAGTTGTAGGAATTAAATCTCCTAGAGATACAACAGCCAAATCAGCAATACTTTGTGCAGTAAAGTTTTTGGTTGCATTGCTAGAGCCTACATCTGTTCCTAATACTAAATCGGTAGCAGCGGGGGTAACGGTTTGATATGTACTAATTTTAGCCATCTATTGTTTTTGTTTCACTTTTTGGTTTTTCTTCTTCACTTTCTTTTTCTTTTATTTCTCCTGTTTGAAGATTAATTACTGTGTTCTCTCCATAATGTTGTATAAGTCCTTTTTCAATACTCACAAACTCTTCTCGTATCATATCCGCTTGGTGTAACAATATATGTTTTTGTATTGACACCTCTCCCAGCTGAGCTTTTAGTTTAACAAACTTTTCGTTTATTTCTTGAATAGATTTTAATTCTTGTTCTGTTACTTTATTTGCCATTTTTTTTAAATTTAATTTCTACAAAGATAGTAAAAAAAAAAGATTGAAAAATTATTTTTTTCTTATTTGTTGTCCTTTTTCGTATGACCTTCCTCCAAAAAAAGCTCCTACGGTTGTAATAAGAGTAAGTTGCAACAAATCTACCCACTTGTCTGCCACCTCAAACTTAAGAGAACCTGAGTCTATAAAGACTAAAATCACTGTAGATAAAATTAAAAAAATCAAAACCAAAGGTCTTACTGAACGCGTAAGCCAGTTTCCATATTGTAAGTCTGCCTCCCACCTTCGTGTAACGTTTTCCTGCATTTTTGCTTCTGCTTCAATAAATAATGTTTCCATTTCTTTTTGAAACTTTCTTTTTTCATCGCCTGTAGTTATAAACTTATCCGCTACGTTTCCTAGTTTTTCTACAATTCCCCCTGCAGCATTACCAAATATTTTTCCTAATATATTAGTCATTGTTTCTGATTATGAGCAGAAGCTAAAGCATATACAATTAGCCCTGCGCTTAATACCATTAATGTTATTGCTAAGATAGTCATTATCTTTTTTTCTTTTTATGTCTGTGCATCTTTAGTCTTTTTTTTCTAAGATGCTTTTTAACTTTTTTTTTCTTTCTTTTGCGTCCATTAGGCATGTTTTACCACTTTACTTTATTTGCCCAATATGCCGCACTCATTTTACCTTTAGCTATATTTTTTGCGTGTCTTGCTTTAAAGCTTCTACGTCTAGCTTTAGATTTAGCGTCTTTTTTCTTTCCTGCTGTTGTTACTCCTTGCTGACCAAACCTAATAAGTTTAATACGCCCTCCTGCTTTAGCTACCACCACGTGAGATTTACGTGGGTGTTTAGGTGTTCTTTTGGGTTTGTTATAACCACTTACACCCGCTCTTGTTAATCGGCTGTCACGTCGCTTTGACATTATTATTTTTTTATTTTTTTTATTTTATTGTTATGAGTACGAGCAAACTTATGTGTTTTAGTTTCTCGTATTAAAGTACCGTAGTATCTTTTACCTCCCCATAACCAACTTACTTTTTTTGTCATAATTTCTTTTTGGTAAAAATACTAAATTTATTGGTTTATTCCTCGAGAGCTTCCTCCCCCTGATGATGAAGTATAGGTGCTCTTTCTTATACGCCTACCCTTAGTGTTTAATTTATAGACGAAATTAGAGTTGAGTTGATTAAATTGTGAAGGATAATAAATAGAGCGCTTGCCTGTGTCGTGCTGCCAAACATAGTTGGCTACAGGCAAATAACGCTCATAAGTTTGACTATTCACTACGTCTTTTTTAATATGATAATGTTGATACGCTAAACGGGAGTCGTGATGTTTAAAAAAATATAAATTATCATAAAATATTTTTTGCATGGAGTGACAACCACTTAATAACAAAAACAAACTTAAAAAAATTATTTTATAAATCATCTTCCTTGTCTATTGTAAGGTTTTTTATATTGATAGTTAGCAGAATGTTTTCCTCTACTTAAATTTTTAGAGTGGATTCCTCTTCGAGTTTTTTTAGGTTTTTTAAAATACGTTAAAGTAAATCCAATATTTCTACGAGCCATTATCGTTTATATACCTTGTCTTCAATATTTTCAATTTTTTTTTCTAGCTTTTCAATTTCTAATTGCATAAACTCAATTTTTTGATTTATTACCTCATCTTGTTTTATTTCTATTATAGGCAATTCTTTTGCAATTTCAATTTCTTGTTTAAGATTACTGTAAGACATTGCTCCT
>TARA_R100000808_G_C2155485_1_pt1 | contig 25530 bp, 13 predicted proteins | sample TARA_R100000808 | Tara Oceans TARA_R100000808 (sample SAMEA2622852) | marine metagenome | biome: marine biome (ENVO:00000447); feature: marine epipelagic mixed layer (ENVO:xxxxxxxxx); material: "saline water (ENVO:00002010), including plankton (ENVO:xxxxxxxx)" | depth 140 m | reverse complement strand
TCAACCGTTAACGGTAACAGCTCATTATGGACTGCCGGTGCTGGTTTCCTTGTCAAGGATGAAGGTACTACTATCAGTGATGCTGTTACTGGATTGATTTTTGAAGGTGCTGGATTTAGTGCTGCTGGTACTAGTGGTGATAACAGACTGGTAACATTAACCTTAGCGGATAGAGAATTAGCCTTAGTTGAAGCTACATCTGTATATACGACAGTTAATACAGAGAGCGCTGATTGGAATAGCGCACACTTATATGTTTATACTCTCAGTTCACGATGGGATAATGAGTGGGTCAATCTAGCTTCTATATATTCAACTGTTAGCTCTAACAGTGGTGATTGGCAAGGTGCATATACTGTAACTAACGAAAATAGTGCTATCTGGAATGAGATTATTGGTACCAAGTCTACGGTGCTGAATACTTCCGCATTCTGGAAAGTAGGTGGTTATGCTAAAGACACTCTATCAGCCGCTAGTGGTGCATGGGAAAGTACATACGATAACGTTCGTGACTTAAGTGGTGAATGGGAATCAACATTCCAAAATGTTAAAGCGTTGAGTTCACAATGGGATGAGTCACTTGATTGGCTGAACATTAGCAACGTATACAGTGTTGTAAGTTCTAGCAGTGCTAAGTGGGACCCAGTATATCAACAAGTTAAAGATTTAAGTGCTGGGTTCTGGTCTGGTACATATCAACAAGTTAATGCTCTTAGTAGTACTTGGAACGAGAGTATTGGCACAAAAGCTACTGTTAAAGGTACATCTGCATCATGGAACGAAGCGACAGGTACAAAAGCTACACTTAAAGCTATATCCGGTGCTGCAGTAAGCGTATATCAAAGTGTATGTGCGTTGAGTGGTGAGTGGGAAACAACATTCCAACATGTTAAGGCTCTTAGTACTATATGGGACGATAGTAATGAATGGGCAAATATTTCACACGTATATGGTGCTGTTAGCGCTGCTAGTGCTAATTGGCAAGGTGCTTATGCTACAACAAATGCAAATAGTGCGACATGGAATGAAGCTACTGGTACCAAATCAACTGTCAAAGCAGGAAGCGCGGCTTGGAATGAAGCCACTGGTACCAAATCAACGTTAGGTGCTATATCTGGTGAAACTAAGAGTACCTTCCAGAATGTAAGAGACCTTTCAGGTGAATGGGAGACTACCTTTGAGCATGTTAAGGCTATGAGCGGTACATGGAGTACTGTTGATGATGGTCCTGCAGGTTACAGCTCTTACTACACCGTTAGTACGATGAGCGGTGAATGGGAATCCGCTTATCAGAATGTTAGAGATCTTTCTGGTGAATGGGAATCGGTGTTTGACAATGTCAAGGCCATGAGTGGGATGTGGGATGAGAGTAACGAATGGAAGAATCTCTCAAATGTATATTCCACTGTTAGTAGTAATTCCAGTACGTGGAACGATACATGGGCAAATGTTAATTCTCTAAGCACTAATTTCTGGCAGGGTACATACTCAACAGTTAAAGCTACATCTAGCAACTGGGATGAATCAGTAGGTACTAAAGCCACCTTAAAAGCAGTTAGTGGTGAAAATAAAGCAACATTCCAGAACGTAAGAGATCTTTCTGGTGAGTGGGAAACAACATTCCAGCATGTTAAAGCTCTCAGTAGTGAATGGAACCAAAGCAATGGTCCATTAGCTGCTAATGTATATGGTACTGTTAGCGCTAATAGTGCTAATTGGACATCGGCTTATACTTGGAACAATACTAATGGTGACAATGTAAAGAGTGCATATGACAATGTTAAAGCTGTTAGTGGTGATTGGAATTATGGTAAGACAGCTATTGTAGGTGCTAGTGCTAAGTGGGATGAGTCTATTGGTACTAAATCTACCTTAAAGGCAAGTAGTGCTGTTTGGACGCATGCTTATCAAACAATTAAAGCTAATAGCGCTGATTGGGATAATGTATGGGGTCAAGTACACGATTTAAGCGGTCAATGGGATAATGAGTGGGTTGCACTACACGGTATTCTTACAACTATGAGCGGTGAGAGTGCTGCCTGGGAGTCTGTTTGGGCTCAAGTTAATGCTCTCAGCAGTCAATGGGACAATGAATGGTTAAATATATCTAATTCATATGCAGTTGTAAGTGCGAATTCTGGAGCATGGATTAGCTCGTATCAAAATCAAAACACATTAAGCAGTACTTGGGAAAGCGTTTATCAAACCGTCGGTGATCTTTCTGGTGAGTGGGAGAGTGTTTATCAAAATGTTAATGACTTAAGTGGTCAATGGGATAATGAGTGGGTTAATATCCATTCAGTATACAGTACTGTTAGCGCTAATACTGCTGCATGGAACAATATAATTGATAATGTAAAAACTGTTAGTGCAGTATATTGGGACGGTACATATGAGAGCCTTAAGGCTAACAGTGGTGAGTGGGTAAGCACATATCAGACAGTAAAAGCTCTTAGCGCGCTATGGGATAATGAATGGGTTAATTTAGGTTCTGTATATAGTACTATTAGCGCTAATACAGCAACATGGGACGGTGCTGTTACTAATCAACGATCTCAAAGTGCTAGGTGGGAGTCTACTCGTGACCAAGTTAATGCATTAAGCGCTCAATGGCAGAGTGTATATGAAAATGAAAATACATTAAGTGGTGAGTGGGAGAGTGTTTATCAAAACATTAAGACGCTCAGCACAGATATAATCTTAGGTACATTTGAGACAGTTTACAATACATCAGCGCATTGGTACATTGGTGGATTAGCTAAGGATACTTTATCTGCTGCTAGTGGGTTCTGGGATAGTGTATATTCCACCGTACACGCTAATAGTGGTTTATGGGATAACGAATGGCCTAATCTACACTCTGCTTATTCTGTAGTTAGTGCGAATAGTGGTAATTGGATTGATACATATCTCCAGGTTAAAGATTTAAGTGCTAACTTCTGGCAAGGTACATATACCCAGGTTAAAGGTGATAGCGGTAAGTGGGATAGCGCATATCTTAATTTAAGAGACCTTAGTGGTGATTGGCAGTCTACATTTAAGCAAACACAAGCATTAAGTAGTGCATGGGATAATGAATGGACAAATATTCACTCCGTTTGGAGCACCGTTAGTGCTAATAGTGCGACATGGAACAGTACATATGATAACGTTAATGCTATTAGTGGAGATTACTGGCAGGGTACATACTCACTAGTAAATCAAGCAAGTAGTGATTGGCAAGAAAGTATAGGTACTAAAGCTACTCTTCAAGCAACTAGTGGTGCTTGGAATAGTGCATATCAAAATGACAAAGCATTATCCGGTGAATGGGAGAGTGTATATGAAACAGTATGTGGTTTAAGTGCTGGTTTCTGGCAAGGTACATATGATGTCGTTAAGGCGAACAGCGCAGATTGGGGTAACAGTGTTGCCAATCAAAATTTTGTAGCGGACAATAGCGGGAATTGGGAGTCAACATATACAACTGTTAATTCTGATAGTAGTAATTGGGACTCAGCCTATTCCACAATGGCATTAAACAGTTCCAACTTCCTTAGCGGGACATGGGACTACATGGGGTCTAATATCTACAATACCAATACTGTCGGTTATGTCGGTATTGGTACCACGTCGCCACATGCTAAGGTCGAAATCAAGACTAATAACGATGGATATGCTGAAGAAATCTTAAGATTAGCTGCTGGTGGTGAATCAGTAGGCACTGAAGGTCAATTTAAGATGTATGTGGGTGCTGGTTGTACACCTAGTTTAGCTGGTTATATTGCTGCCAGAAAAGCATCAAGCACAGTATATACATTAACAATTGCTGCAGCGGATCAAACAGATCAATTGTATCTCAGATCTGACGGTAAAGTCGGTATTGGTACGTCATCACCGCTTTATACATTAGACGTTGATGGTGATCTGAGATCGAGAAGTGTAATTTACGATGGAGCAGGGTTTAATAGTACTCAGTGGAATTCTGCTCACGTAACTGTAGCAGGATTAAGTGCTCAATGGGACAATGAATGGATTAACTTATCTAACGTATATGCTTCTGTAAGTGCTCAGAGTGCACATTGGAAGAGTACATATCAAACAGTTCGTGATTTAAGTTCATGGTGGGATAATGAATGGGTCAATTTAGCTTCCATATATAGCTCGCTTACTGCCAATAGCGGTGAATGGGAGCGTACATTTGAGAATGTTAGAGATTTATCGGGTGAATGGGAGTCTGCTTATCAGAACGAAAAAGTATTGTCAGGTGAATGGGAGTCTACTTATCACAACGTAAAAGATCTTTCAGGTGAATGGGAAAGCACATATCAAAATGTTCGTGATCTTAGCGCATGGTGGGATAATGAATGGTTAAATCTCTCTAATACATATTCAACCTTAAGCAGTAATACGGGTGAATGGGAAAGTGCTTACGAAAATGTTAGAGACTTGAGTGGTGAATGGGAAAGCACTTACCAAACAGTTGCTTCTGCTAGTGGTGAATGGGAAAGCACTTATCAAAATGTTAATACATTAAGCTCATGGCAATGGCAAGGCACATATGATGTTGTTAAAGCCAATAGTGCGTTATGGGATAATGAGTGGGTCAATTTACATTCAATTTGGAGTACAGTTAGTGCTAATAGTAGTGAGTGGGAAACAACTTATGAGCATGTTAATGCGGTAAGCGGAGAATGGGAGAGTGTTTATACTCACGTTAATACAGTAAGCGGTGAATGGGATAGCACATATCATAACGTACAAGACCTTTCAGGTGAATGGGAATCAACATTTGACCATGTTAAAGCTCTAAGCAGCTTATGGGATAATGAATGGATTACTTTACATGCTGTATATAACACATTAACCGGTAACAGCGGTGATTGGCATCGTACATATCAAACTGTTGGTGATCTGAGTGGTGATTGGCATAGCACATTTAAGACAAATAGAGATCTTAGTGCTGGTTGGCAAAGTACATATCTAACAAATAAGGCGCTAAGTGGTGAGTGGGATAGCACTTATAACACGAATAAAGCGTTAAGCGGTGAATGGGAATCAGCATTCCAATCAGTATGTAGTTTAAGTACAAACTTCTGGCACGGTACGTACTCGTTAGTAAACACAGAGAGTGGTAATTGGGACTCAACATATCATACAGTTAAGTCAACAAGCGCTCAGTGGGATAATGAATGGAATTACTTACATCACGTGTTTGCAACTATGTCAGCTCATAGTGGTGAATGGGATGATACATACAGCACAGTTAATGAATTAAGCGGATGGCAGTGGCAGGGTACATATTCAACAGTTAGCGCTGCTAGTGCTACTTGGGACAGCATTCACGTATTTACGGTTAGACCTAATAGTACGTCTTCTTGGCAGATTGATAATGCCGATGATTATGATACTGGTGGAGGTGCTAACCCGATATTAAGACTCATTAGAGGTGGTAGATATAAATTTAACGTTGATGATGATAGTAACCCGTTCTATATCAAAACCGCGCCAGGTGCAGGTTCTGGTAATCAATATAACACAGGTGTAACCAATAATGGTGCTGAAATTGGTGAAATAACATTCCAAGTACCTCAAGACGGTCCATCCATATTATATTACCACTCCGGTGTACATGCCTCGATGGGTGGGTTAATTTACCTTGAAGATAGGGATGCTATTAGCGTTTACAAGACTGTTAATGCAAATAGTGGTTGGTGGGTTAAGAACCTTGTCAATGTATACAGTTCTGTTAGTAGCGCTAGCGCAAAATGGGACCCGGTATATTCCAGAGTTAATGAAAATAGTGCACTATGGACGTTTAATTTACAAAGTGCATATGCAACAGTAAGTTCGAATAGCGCATGGTGGTCTCAGAACTTAGCATCAGTATACAGCACCGTTAGTGCTAATAGTAGCTTATGGGATAATGAATGGGCGGTTTTAAATTCTGCATACTCAACATTAACTGCGACAAGTGCGCAGTGGGACAATGAGTGGTTAAATCTATCTAACGTATATTCAGTTGTTAGTGGTAATAGCGGTGAATGGGAGAGCGTTTACCACCATGTCAATTCTGTGAGTGGATGGCAATGGCCATATGAACAAGTTAAAGCTACTAGCGCTATTTGGCATCAAGCTGAAGGTAACAAGACGACGTTAAGTGCCAATAGTGGGTTATGGCAGAGCACATATACAATCGTAAGCGGTAACAGCGGTGATTGGAGAAGAACATTTATCACTACTAAAGCAAATAGTGGTGACTGGGATTCAACATTCCGTCAAGTAAAAACGTTAAGTTCACAATGGGACAACGAGTGGGTAAACTTACATTCAATTTGGAGTACAGTTAGTGCGGGTAGTGGTGAGTGGAAGAGTACGTTCCAGAACGTACGCGACTTAAGCGGTAGATGGGATAACGAGTGGGTTAATCTTTCCAATGCATATTCAGTATTAAGTAGTAATTCTGGTGAGTGGAAAAGTACATACGAAACTGTTAATGGTTTATCTGGTGAGTGGGAGAGCGCATATCAAAATCAGAACGCTCTAAGTGGTCAGTGGGAAAGCGCATATCAAACAGTTAATGGCTTAAGTGCTGATTACTGGCAAGGGACATACGGTGTTGTTTATGCATTAAGTGCAGGATGGCAGTCGACATACAATCAAGTACAAGATTCCACTACAGATCTGAATGTTGATAGTAGCACGCTATTTGTTGATAAGAGTGAGAATAGAGTAGGTATCGGTACTACATTACCTAGTGCTAAGTTAACCGTTGCAGGTGGTATTAGCGCATTTGGAGGGTTAAGCGCTGGTAGTGATTCGTACTTCGAGAGTAATGTAGGTATTGCAACATGGCCACCTGCTTATGCGTTAGATGTAGCAGGTAATGCAGCTTTTGACGAATACATCTACCACAGAGATGATACTGATACAAATGTTAGGTTTGAGAATAATCAAGTAACCATTAACAGTGGAACTGGTAGTTACGTATTATTAGACAGCTCCGGTCACATATATCACACTGCCAATCAGAAGATGTTCTTGCGGACAGGTGGTACTAATAACCGTGTTACAATTGATGCATCTGGTAATGTTGGTATAGGTACAACTTCACCCAATGTAATACTTGATATCGATAGCACCAATGCTATGAGAATACCGGTAGGTAATGATTCTCAAAGACCTAGCGGTGTTCGTGGTTATATTAGATACAATACAGACGCGACTTCGTTTGAAGGCTACGATGGTAGTAACTGGAGAGGTCTTGGTGGTGTAATTGATGTTGATCTAGATACAACGATCTTAGCCGAGACTACGACAGGTAGTGATGACGATACACTCTACTTTAAGACTGGTGGTGCGGAGAGAGTAAGATTTGATAATAGTGGTAATGTTGGTATTGGTACTACAACACCTAATGTATCCGGTGTTACGGTATTAGGTAACGTCAGTGCTAGTGGTTTATTATATGACGGGTTACATCATAGCAATGAATGGACGTCCACATATCAGACAGTTAAAGCTACAAGCGCACAATGGGACAATGAATGGGTCAACCTACACTCAATATATAGCACGGTAAGCAGCCAATCTAGTGATTGGGAAAGTACACATGATACAGTCTATTCATTAAGCTCACAATGGGACAATGAATGGGTTAATCTGCATTCGGTATACAGTACAGTAAGTGCTACTAGCTCACAATGGGATAATGAGTGGATCAATCTACATTCGATATACAGCACAATTAGCACAAATAGCGCTGACTGGACGGATACAGAAACACAAATGCGTGATCTGAGCGGTAAATGGCCAACAGCTACATTTGCTACATCAGCATCGAAGATTGCACAAACAGTTACATACACTAACACGTTTACAGCAGGTAATGCGTTGTTCAGACCGAAGGCTGGTGTCTATGACTTAGCCATGGCAAATACAGGTCTCAGCGCTGATGTTCTCGGTGTTGTGCAAGGATGTACGTCATCCGCGTTTGAAATTGTTTATTCCGGTATATTGTACCTAGGATCACACGGATATACACCAGGTAGTGCAATATATCTATCACATAGTCAAGCTGGCTTAATGACTGCAACACCACCTACTGCAGATGGTACTATCAGTAAGCCGCTCGGTATTGTTATCGATACGGACAACATTTTAATACAACCGCTACGCGGTATTGAGAACGAAACGTTTGGTGGAGGAGAATCACAGGCTGGATTAACTACTACTATACCAGTTTCGTCAACAAGCGGATTACAAACATTACACTTTGAGATGGGTCTCCTAGTCAAAGTTACATGATAAATATTTGAAATATGGCACAGACAGGTACAACATATAAATACACTTTCGGGCCACCAGCTGCATCAGCTGCGTTTAAGTCTATTGCTCTGAGCGCAGGTAGCGGTTATGTTGTGGGTGGTCAGACGATCGCTGATAGCCATGTTGATGTTCTAACATTAAGCGCTGGTGAAAACATTGCTTTAATATCAAACCCTGCAGGTGATGTTATTGGTATCTCAGCTAGAGATACAGTTGGTATATTAGGTGACAGTGTTTACTATACTGTGCACGCTAATAGCGGGTCATGGGAGTCAACATTTTATACTGTTAGTACACTTAGTGCTAATTGGTATGATATGTGGCCTAATCTAACCACTGTATATGCAAATGTAAGTTCTAATTCTGCAAAATGGGAGAACGTATATTCTTCAGTTAATAGCAATAGTGGATCATGGACTTCCACTTATCAATCTGTATGTACTCTGAGCTCAGACTTCTGGCAAAATGTATACACTACTGTTAATTCAGTTAGTACGGTATTCTGGCATGGCACATACTCAACAGTTAAAGCTAATAGCGGGTTATGGGACCACGTATTTCAAACTGTTAAAGCTAATAGCGCTACTTGGAATGAATCAACTGGTACTAAATCTACAGTTAACGCTATCTCTGGTGAGACTAAGAGTGCATTCCAGACATTAAGAGACTTATCTGGTGAATGGGAATCAACATTCCAAAATGTAAGCTCCTTAAGTGGGTCAACATGGGGAATTGATATAAAGGAAGCAGACGGGACACCATCCGTTACTAATATTAAGACAATTGTAGTCTCTAACGGTTCATTAACAAACGACGGTAACGGTCAAGTAACAATAGCTACTGGTACTGGTGGTGCTGATATATCAGGTGCTGATGCAGCATTTAAGTACATTGCTTTAGGATCCGATAGCGGTCATACGTGGGGTACTAACACTATGACTGCAGATGCAGCTGCTGACACGCTTACGTTAGTTGGAGGTGCTAATGTTGAACTTAGAACTGATGCTACAAGCGATACTTTGAGAATTTCTGTTCCTGGTATGTCCGCTGTACGTGATACAGTTAACCTGCTAAGCGGTGAGTGGGAAAGTACATACGAAACTGTTAATGGTTTATCTGGTGAATGGGAAAGTGCATATCAAACTCAAAATGCGTTATCTGGTGAATGGGAATCAACTTATAAGACTGTTAACGCTTTAAGCAGCTATCAATGGCAAGGTACATATTCACTAGTTAAAGCAACTTCTGGTGAATGGGATAGCACTTATCACAATGTAAAAGACCTATCAGGTGAGTGGGAATCAACATTTGATCACGTTAAGGCTTTAAGCAGTTATCAATGGCAAGGTACATATTCACTAGTTGGTACTAATAGCAGTGATTGGGAATCAACACATACGACATTATACAATAACAGTGCTAATTATCTATCAGGTCATTGGGGATACGCTAGTGACGGGTCAGGTGTTCACAATTTAAATTCTGGCAATATTGGTATCAATGAGAACAAGCCTAGTCATCAATTAACTGTCGATGGTAGCATCAGTGCTCATAGTGATATCGCAATGGGTGGTAATCATCATATTGTAGACTCACGTACTATTACTAATATACATACTGGTCCATCTTTAAGATTTGATTACACACCTTCTACTAGCTACGTTAACATATCCGGTACTCAAACGTATCAAAATATACTCTGCGGTGGAGGTGGTGGTACTATTTCTGTTTGGGTACATATGCTCTCCGGTAGAGGTGAAGAAGCGTACATCCTTCAAAAAGGTAATGGCTGGTCTTTATCATATGATAAATGTACTCATGATGCGTGTAGGTTTAAATTCTCACAACAGTTCTCTGCTGCTAGCGGTACATGGGTGACTGCGTCAACAGGTGTACCTTTAACTGGATGGTCACATCTCGCTGTGACATATAACAGCGTTGCTACTGCTAACAACCCGATAATTTACGTTAATGGTTTAAGTGCATTAATTACAGAAACAGCAGAGCCAGATGGTGTTGCATTTAATGATTCAATATCTGCATTATGGGTTGGTAATTCTGATCTAGGAAATAAACCATATACAGGAGAAATAAGTGAAATTAAGCTATATAATAGATCACTTCTACCATGGGAGATTAGAGATTTATATAGCGGTAGAGTTACAGATTATAGTGATCTTAGTGGTACTGGTGAGTTGCTTACTGGTGCAACATTGTACCCAGAAGTAGGTCGGCGATATAGAATTCTTTCTGGAGGTAAGGGAGATACTAGCTGGGGCTCTATGGGAGCAACTACATCAGCTACCAATACTGAATTTATATGCGTATCTAGTGTCAACCTAAACTCCGGTCTAATCAAAGCTATTGGTTGTGTAGGTCACTGGACACCTAATACAATAGCGGGAGCTGGTGAGCAATGGCTTGATACATCTGGTAATCAAAACCATGGTAGTATTGTTAATGCTGCTCAATTAAATCAACCGACATTTGGAGGCTTTGTTGGTATTGGTACAACTACACCAGAGCAAGCATTAACAGTTAACGGTAATATTAGCAGCTCACAAGTCATATATGCTTCAGCAGGAGATAGTAGTAGTGAAGATTGGTGGAGTGCTTATGCTACATTATGTGCTATATCCGCAGCATCATTTATAACAGTAAACAACGACCCAACACTACCCGGGGAGCGATCATTATCTGCTAACAATTACATCACAATAACTGATAATGGTGCTAATGGTAATATAGTTTTAGGTTGTTCAGCTGTAGGTGTTGTGAGCGCGGATATAATTAATGCAGCAGCATTTAATACTAGCGATGGTGTATTGACATTAACACGTAGAGATGGAGGTACAGTAACAACTGATCTCGATGGTAGATATGGTCCTATTGGTGCACAGTACTTAACGTTAGCTAATGATAGCACATTAACTAATGAGCGAGCGGCCGCTGCAGGTTATGGAATCCAATTTACAGATGCTGGTGCTAATAGCACATTGACATTTACTGCTAATGATATCGCTACACTGGCAGCATTAAGTGCTAATTGGAACACAGCTTATGATAACATGGTCACAGCTGCGTCGTTTAATACTGGTACAGGTGTACTGACATTAACACAGCAAGACGCTGGTACAGTTACAGTTGACTTAGACGATAGGTATGTTGAAAATGGATCAAATGTCGGTGCTGGAGGAGTAGGAGTATTTCACCAGAAGAACTCTAATAACTTAGAATTTAAGAAATTGGTAGGTGCTGGTAGTCTAGTAGTAACCGATAAGACGACTTATATTGAACTCAGCGCCGGTGCTGGTGGTTCTGCTTCTAGCACACCTAGCGGTGCACCTACTAACGCACAATATGTTACATTAGATTTAAATAATGAATTAACGCAAGAGAGAGTATTAGCTGTCAGCTCAGGTCTAGGTATGACAGATTACGGTGCTGATGGTAATGTAACTCTTGTTAATACAAGCAGTTCTATAGGTAGCTTCTCGCTCATCGATCTAGATACAGTAACAACCGTTCAATCTTATAGTCTTGATGATTCTATCACGATAGAGGGTAGCGACGGTATCAATGTTAGAGGTGACTACGGTACCCATATGGATATAAGCTTTACTAAGTTCTCGCAACTAACTAGCGTATTTACGACTGTAAAGGCATATAGCGGTGACTGGGCTACAGGTGGTGCTCCAGGATTCTGGACAGAGCAAGCTACATATCTCCATCCTGCTACTGCAACACATAAGGTTTCTGTTGGTACATCTGAGGAACCAATACATGAATTATCAGTTAAAGGTAGTGTAAGTGCAACAGGGTCTGCATATATAGATTCTGTATCTGAAAACAATGCATTATCAGGTTCTATATTAGCATGGAACCCAACTTCATCCAAGGTTGAGCAGCTAGATATGAAAGTTGCAGCTAATCAATTAATCACCAATGTATTTGGTATAACAGGATTTGATGGTGAGACTGAAGTACTTGTAGGTCAAGTCGAGCTAACACAACCGAGTAACCCAGCTAATATCGACTACTTCCCAACGCCTACCTGTCAGTGCGTAGATAGTGAGCGTCATATGCCAGGTATGTACCGTGTAAGATATGTTGAAGGTTCATACGACATCAACGACGTGTTGTTTACTGAATTAATTGACGGTTATGCGACATCTATTTACATATATGGTAATGACGAGCAAGGTGCATTAGATGGTGGTAACATCGTTGATAAAGATACTACTCCAACTTATACCGGTGTATTTTATGAAGCGACAGAAGTAGCCGCCAAATCTGCGACGAAAGCAGGAGGAGCTGGTGTATCATATGCTACATTCCATCATAATGGTCAATCTAAGATTGGTATTAGTGTATACGATGGTGGATTATATTCTAACAACGGTACCACATCAAAGAATCCAACGTATGATTTATACTATGTCTTTAAATGCGGGTTGTTGGAGCTCGTACCGAAGGGTGTAACTGGCCCGGTAAACATGGACGCTCCAGGGAATAAGATCGGTTATGGTAGCATGCTATTTAACGATGGAGGATGCTTTGGTGGAGCTCGAAATGTAATATACAATGAAACACATCAAAATATATCTATTGGCCCGAGTGAGTATACTGATAATAAATCACTAACCGCGTGGTATACACCGCTAAATGGATTAGATGTTGCGTACGGATTATCAGTTGGTTATAAATGGGGACCAGTAAAAGGTCCTGCAGATGCTCAGGATAAAACGTATGGACTAATTGTTAGAGGTGAATCAGGATTTGGCTTATCTGCACCATCATACGATGTACATGCTGAATCGTTTATTAAAGGCAACTCTGGTGTATATGCAGGTAATTTAGAAGTAGGTGAATATCCAACTAAGTATAACAGTGTTAACGTTGGTGCTGGAAGTGACCCGTTGTGGTTGAATTGTTGTAATACAAATCATGTCATCGCTGCTAAGGGTGGTGGTAACTTTGGTGTTGGTGCTTTTGTTGATCCATACCCACAAAGTAGATTTGCAGTTGCAGGAAATGCTACAATCGGATCTGACTGGGGCGCTGTTTCCGCAGCTCCAACAAATGGCTTATTAGTTCAAACTAAGGCAGGTATCGGTACCGGTCAACCAATGAATACATTAGATGTTGCAGGTAATGCAATTATCGGTAGTTGGGCCGGTACAGAGAGTGCTCCTTCTAATGGGTTGTTAGTTGAAGGTAGTGTTGGTGTAGGTACAACGGCATTAGGTGGACATAAAGCTACGTTCGCAGGATCAGTAAGTGCAGGTAACTACATTACGCGAACTGGTAATTTTGGAACTAGCACTAGTATAACATATAACTTTGCTACAGACGCGCAATGCGTTAAAGTAACGACTGGTGGTGGATTAACAGTTGCGACATCTAATATGGCTCCTGGTAGAACGGCTGCAATATTTGTACATGCTACTGGTGCTGGATCATTATCGTTCAGTGGATGGTCTTGGGTTGGACAAAAACCGATTAGGATGCTTGCTAATACAACAGCACTGTTAACTCTTATGTGCATTGGTACTAGTAATTCGGACGTCATCGCATCGTGGTCAAACAGTGACTAGCGGACTGGCATGTTAGTGTTTCTTTGATAAAATAATATGTGCCAGGCATACCTCCACATATAGAGGGTATACATCAAGACGCTATATCTACAAAGTTCTCAGCTGCAACCGGTTACGGTTTTGGATGGGATAGTACTAGACGTTTAGGGCCTACAGGAAATGTTGCTATTAAGACCTTGCTTCAGCCTGATCAGGCATGGGCTCGAGCCACCTCAGGTGAATTACAAAACACCGTGTACCACATACCAACCTCTACGGCCATCGCTGGTATAGAAGCTTATTTTTTAAAAAATGGTGCAGCATTTGTATCTAATAAATTTGTCGACTACGATGGTGTAGACGACTATATGACTACCAGCTCACAAGATGAGTATGGTGTTGGTGGGTTTGATCCTTTGGGATATCGCTGGACGTACGGTGGGTGGTTCAGTGTAGATGAAGGTGACGGGCCCTTGTTCTCTGCAGGAGACAATAGCACGACGAACGGTATTAGCGTAGAGATTAGTGGAGGTACCATTATATCAAAAACTGGTGGTGTAACCACGACATGGACTCACGAAACATTAAATTCTAAGTGGAATTATATCGTATTAAGTCACTCTGGTGGAAGAGACTCTCACACACCGTCTGAAGATCGATTATATGTCAACGGGTTATTACAAGACGTGCGAAGTGATGTATTAATTGATCAGCAGAATGACCCTATAGACATCGCACGTGCGAGAACAGGGACGGTCGTACCGGTATCTGCTGACGGTGGTGCAGAGATACATTATACAGTCTTGGCGCGAATCGGAGGCGCTGGTTCTGCAGATGCCAGTACTTCATGGGCCAAGATAAATGGATCCTACCCAGATATGGATTTATACCTATCGACTCCACCGACCTGTGGTGGTGCTCATGAAGCAGTCTATTATGGTAACAGTCAGATGGACGGTGATAGACTTGATGCTGGTAAATGGCGGCTCGGGCTCCCAGTAGATGCATATCCAGTTTGCTCAGAGTCCCCGGATGGGCCTGAGTATATAAAAACCCAGACTGGTGGTGATCCATATTTTATGGGTTACGGTAAGCCTATATCTGGATTCGATGATAATAGAGATTTCAAAGTATGGTACAATCAATACGCTAGCTGTGCAGATGAAGCGCCTTCCTCACACTTCTCATTCTTATTCCGTGTAGAGAACATACACGATACTAATTCTATAACCGTTAACGGTGATACATTACTACCAGGATATGTATGGAATTATACATCACCATTTGCTTATGATGGCTATGGTACTGGGAATGTGGACCAATTTGCCTCAGGTACTTTATTTGAAATACGCGGAGGTGACTGGTGCGGAACGACAGAGACTGCAGAGCCGTCTGGTGCATATGATTATTGGCAAGGTCGCTCCGGTCATATAGTTCACTGGAGACACGTGGCTGGTCAGAACCAGATAATGAACACATATTACGCATCGCATGATTTCTTAGGAAGTAAACTATACGGAGACGCTTATGACGCATAAAACAAACGGAAAATATATTATAATAGATGCAGATGATATTAAATTTGTTGACTTTGCGCATGTAGAGCAAAGCGGGCCAGATACGGTTAGATACTCTCTGGACGGAAAAAGGATGGTATTGAAGTATATGAATGAGCAACCTGATTTTGTATACCTTATTACTGGTGATTCAATAGGTTTACCTGAATACACTCATACAGAGATTCGTGAGATCATAACTAGTTCTGACTGGAAGGTACAAAAGCCATATATTACTAGCTCAAAGCCTGGTACGTTTGATGGGCAACGCGTTTGCAAAGGCTCAGAACATAAAGTATTAAATGATCAAGCAAGACGCAATCCTTAACATTAACGGTAAACATGTAAGTCTTCGAAGACAAAGCGACGACACATTTATACCTAAGAATTTAAAGGTATTAAAGCAAACTGTTAATGACGAATATAACCGAAAGCTAGCTAATACAGATGGTTGGTATACTCTTAATCCTGTATCAGACAGTGATACGTTAATTCATAAAATTGAAAGCTTTTGTTTTGTTACCACAAATGATCTAAAAAAAGAAGCTGCTATCTTATTGAAAAGTCTGCGCCAGTTTCATTCACAGCCAGTATATGTTATATGTGATACCGAGTCTAAAGAATTTTTAGATAAAGAAGAGTTTGTAAACGTTCACTATAGGTTAGAAGCAGAGCCAGATGATCTTGATAAATTATATACAGAGTTAAAATATAAAAAATTTGTTACGAACAATTTTCATAAACCTGATTGTATTTTTAAGAAAATGGATGTTATGGAGTATGCTTTAGAGAACCATAATAATACTTTTTTTCTAGATTGTGATATAATTGTATTAGACAACTTACAAGAAAATTTCGATAAGCATATCGTCTTATCTCCACATTTTTACCAAGGAGATGATTTACCTAAAGGTTTTAAAAATGGATTCTATAATGCAGGTTATCTATTTTGCGCTGATAGAGGTTTTCCAAAGTTCTGGAAACATATTTATCTTACTAAATCTACATTTTACGAACAAGAATGCATGAATATGATACCAGATTATTATCAAATACAGACGTTCGACCCAGTGCATAATATAGGTTTCTGGAGAAATGATAATGAGGTTTACGATAAGGTTAAATCATTTCATGCACACTTAGTGGACTACCCTAAACTGTTAGAGAATGATATCATGAAGACTAGAAACATAGGTATGCGATCTGTTGTATACAAGTATACAGAATTACACAATTCTGAATTATACAATTATATTGTTGATATTTGTAGTGGTAACTAATAACTTTTTATATACAATGCCGAAAACATTTAAATTGAAAATTGATGGTACTGATGTCGGCATACGTCAAGTACAGGATGACACATTTGTACCTAAAAATGTTAATGTTCTTAAACAGCTTATAAAAACAGCTAGTGGGATTGATAAAGCTCCTCCATGGATGGTTAATGATAGAGATTGGGGTGGAAGAGTAGTTGATTACCCTGCTTTAGATAATCATTCACTCGGTAAAATTAACTTAGGGCCTCAAGCCATCGTTAAGACACATCGTTGTGGGTGGCAATATGCTATCAACTCGTTGCGGTCCATAAACAATAAAAATGGGATTATGTTCGATGGTTTTCTTGAGAGAAACTTTGCTTGGTTTTATGATGAGAATGTACGTAAGAATAAAAATATTCCATATACAAAACCATGGGTAGGGTTTCTACACAATCCTCCTAATCACCCAGAGTGGTTTTTAGGTGATAATGTTATAGATAAAATAATTGAGCGGCCTGAGTTCCAAGCAAGCTTGGAACAGTGCATGGGGCTGTTCGCTTTGTCTGAGTATCACGCAGAGTATTTGCGAGACAAAACTGGATTACCTGTATCTAGTTTATTACACCCAACAGAAATACCTGACTCATTATTCAGTTTCGAAGCATTTATAGCTAACAATAATAAGAAAATTGTTAATATCGGTTATTGGCTTCGTAAATTAAACTCAATATATAATCTACCTATCTCCGATACATATACTAAAATAAAATTAGTACCATACTGTAAAGGTACACCATTAACTACCATTGAGCAGTTGACTGAGAAAGAGAGACAAGTATACAACATACAACATATACCGGAGTATTACGATAATACAAAAGTTGTAACATATATGTCTGATATTGATTATGATGAGCTTCTTACTAAGAATATAGTCTTTCTTGATCTATATGACTCCAGTGCTAATAATGCTATTATCGAGTGCATTGCTCGAGGTACACCGATATTGGTGAACCCTATACCTGCGGTTGTTGAATATCTCGGAGACGATTACCCCTTCTATTTTAACTCTCTAGATGAAGCAGCAGAAAAAGTGCTAGACTTTGATTTAGTTAAACAAGCTCATGAATATCTATTAGCTTGTGATACACGTGGTAAGCTCAACTCTGAATATTTTCTCAAATCATTCACTGAGTCAGATGTCTATACAGGTTTAAAGTTAGACTGGAAAGTGAAAGCAAAACACATCTGGGATACAATTGTGAGCTAATTTTGTGAATTCAGAAGACAATGTAATAGAACATTTTAGAGATTACTTTAACTTGTTCGATAAAGTTGATACACACTTTTGGATAGCAGGTGGTGCGTTGAGAGATTTATTTTTGAATAAACAATTTAATGATATAGATTTCTTCTTTACATCGAAGAGTGACGCTATAATAGCGAGGGATCAATTATTAAAAAAAGGATTTAATAGAATGGAGAGTACCAAGGCTCACTGGAGAGTGTGTAGAGATGATATAACTTTTGACTTATGTCATTCATGGAGCTCACCACAAGAAACCATTGACAAGTTTGACTACAGCGTAAACGCAGTAGCTCTAGATAACAATTTAAAGTTTTATTATAATGGCAATTTTTTAAAAGATCTAAAAAATAAAAACCTGACAAAAATTCATCGAACAGATAGATGGGTTGGTCAGGAGATGGGTAGACTTAAAAAGTTATTAATTGCTGGGTACAATATTGATACTCAGAATTTAATCATGTTTTTGGATGATATGGAAGCTACTAGACAATACAGAGTCCAGCTAAGGAAAGATAAAGATGTTAAATGATTTAGTTGACAATGTTTATGTTATGAACTTAGACAGACAGCTGTCTAAGTATAATACAGTTAAGAAGAAACTAGATGCAAAAAATATACAACATCAGAGATTTGCTGGTATTGATGGGTATGATGGTGATCTATCGTCGAAAAAGAGAATAAAATCATTTATAGAATTCGCGGACTATTATAGTGATTCAGACTTTTTGGAACGAATTATGTTTCGAGGAGGCCAAACTTTAGTGAAGCGTAGTGGAGCATTTCGATCCCGCGGGGCAATGGGTTGCTTGCTTTCGATAAGAAATATTATTCAAGATGCTATTGATAACAAATATAAAAAGATAATAATTTTTCAGGACGATATATACTTTCATAAGGATTTTGATAAGCGAATAGACAGGCTTTTACCAGTCATTGAATCAAGTGTAGTGGTTCATTTAGGAGCATCAGAGTATAATGATTTTATAAAGGAACATAAATGGTGTGATCCTAATTGGAATTATAATAGAGTCAAATATTCTACAACTGAACAAACAACTGGTATGTGGGCGGTTGTCATTAGTGAGGAAATGTTTGCACCGTTTATGGAGATGTCAGAGTTTAAGTTTTTTGCAGCTGATCAAACACTAGCGTTTTTATGTTTCAATAAGTTCTTTGGTTCTAGTTGGGTAGCATATCCGAATCTAGTAATTGCGGATTTAAATAAAAGCACTACTTGGGCTGATAACGGAAAACCTTATCCTAGATCTATGGAGCCTAAAGGTGAATGGGTAACTAAATTTGGCTGGGATATTGATTTTTATGATTTAGAAGACCAGTATTATTAGTCCTTCATATACTTCTCACCTCGTGGTAGCATTCTTCTACATGTAGAATTAACAGGTGTACCAGAAAAACAACCGCGCCATATATCTTGTTGCTTGTTTCCTTCTTTATAGGTGTTTAATGTATGTTGTTTGATATCTGTAAACTCGCATACTTTAAGCATATTCTTAACACACGAAATAGTAGGCTGCCACCAGTTAGTAGTGTTCCATGATGTATCTGGTAGCAGTAGCATTACTGGGTCATCAGCTTCATCACCATTCTTAAGAAGTGTTTCTAATACGAGCTTCTGTATAGTTTTAGCTTTTAACCTATATAAAAATGATATTGGATTTTCTACGTGATATAAGACGCCTCTAGATAGAACTATATCGAATCTCTCTATCTCTAGAAACTTTTCAGAAAATATATCCATATGAATAAAATCTATATCATGTAAATCTGGTGATCTAACTACATCGAGACCTATAGCTTTTTTTGCTCCTCTCTCTTCAGCAATTTTAACATATCCACCACACCAACAGCCTACATCTAGAAATGACAGCTCTGACATATCTTGAGGTAGACCTATGTTTGTCCAGGATCTATCAATGGTTTCTAAATTATGCGCCCTTTTCATTTAGATAAATCATCTCTCCATCTATAAATCTCTTCTATATTTGGAATTTTATTATAATGATGATCCGTGTATTGCTTTCCCTTAGGTGATAGTGCCTGAAGTATTGTCTCTGACTCGTTATACTCCCAGTCAATATATGAAAGTATACCTTTAAAAGTTTCAACGCGGTGATCCATATCATTATCCGGATGCAAAAAGTCTTCGTAGCACACGGTATGGTAATCAAGATTTTTTGTCTTCATATACCTGCCGTACTGTTCACCGGATTTTTCTGAATGATTTAATATCTCCTGTATAGCATGTATAGGTATCGCTTCAAATGGATATTCATCTACTTTTTTTCTAGCTTCGTCATCTAGGACATGCCACTGCTTTGACTGTTTGGACATTAATATAGATAACGCTGCACTAAACATATCCTTTCTCTCTAGTAAAAGAATTTTAATATTATTATCTGTCGCATAATCGAGTATTATTTTATTATTGATATGAAATACAGTATCATGTAGATGCTTCATACAGGTATACTTTTTATATATCTCGTCCAATACTCTGTATAGTTGACCTGCAGTTAACTTACCGACTATATTCCTATGCTCTTGTTCAGATTCCGACACGATAAATTTGTGTAAAAGCTTAGCATCTTGAAAGCACTTTAATATAAAATCACCTTGTTCATTATACAGTCGAGGTTTTCTAGTAGGGTAATTTAATGGCTCATCAATTATTACGTCAGATATACCATTACTATAACCTACATGTCTAAGACAATGAGAAAGAGTAGTAGTACCGGTACGGGCTCCACCGAATATTAAAACCTTTTTCATACTAATATTTATGATTTGGACACATCTGGATAACTTCATATTTACTAGTAAGTAACTAAGGCCTCGTTGTATGAAACAAGATAATAGCATAAAGAAGAAACTGAAGAACCGGTTTTGTCATAAGCCATGGGAGCAAGTGGAAGTCGGTGATGTTGGTACAGTCAATGATATGGGCAAGGTTAGTATGTGTTGTCAGTGTTGGGTAGAACACCCTATAGGTACTGTATCAGAGACTGATTTAGTAGAAGTATGGAATTCAGAATATGCACAAAAAGTTAGACAAGGAGTTTTAGATGGGACGTTTTCTGAATGCAATGAGCAATTCTGTCCTCATATCCAAAATGGGTTATTACCAGAACGAGACGAAATATTAAACAATGATACTTTCTTATGGGACGGTATCTATGAAATGGATTCCAAACAGTATAGAGACATTATATACAATAATGAAGTTATTCATCACGGTCCAGAATACCTACATTTATCTTATGATGAATCTTGTAACTTAAATTGTCCAAGCTGTCGATGTGATAAGATTGTATGGTCAGAAGGATTGCAATATGATAAGAGGATTGAGATCCAAGATAAGATAATGAAATATGCGTTCGATACAAATAATAAGCATAGAATAATTATAAGCATGACTGGATCTGGAGATCCATTTGGCTCAAAAATATTTCGTGAGTTTTTATTTAGCGCCGATTCAAAACGTAACCCGAACGTATTTTATAATATTCAAACAAATGGTGTATTATTGAATCGCACAGTGTGGAATAAGATGTCAAAGATACACAACCGAATTAATACATTACTAATCTCTGTTGATGCAGGTACTGAGGAAGTGTATAACGTAGTACGAAGAGGTGGTAACTGGAGCAAATTAAATGAGAACCTCTTAATGTTGAAAGAGTTGAAAGAGGCAAAACAAATTAACGGTTTTAGAACTGATATGATCGTGCAACAGAGAAACTATAAGGACATGATTAAGTTTATACATCTTGCTAAGTCGGTTAATTCTGATTCTGCATATTTCGCTGTTATTCGACCGTGGTCAAAATCAGAAACATATAGAGACGGGTTTGACAAGCATGATGTGTGGAGAGAAGATCACCCTGAACATCAACAATTTTTAGATATTCTTAAAGATCCGATCTTTGATGACCCGATTGTTGATCTGGGCAATGTAACAGACTATAGAAAAAAATGAGAAGCCCGACAATTACGAGTACAATACGTCAACTTATTAACGAAGGTATAAAGGTAAGCACTGTGCTCGATGTCGGTACAGCAAAACAGACATGGCCACTTCAAGAAGTATTTCCAGATAAAAAACATATTTTATTTGAACCATGTGTGGAGTTTAAAACTGCATGTGAGAAGGATTACGAGAAACATGAGATAGATTATGAACTATACAATATTGCCTTGAGTGATTTTAATGACCTTAATGGTCAATTATTTTATAATGTACATAGTGATAGCCATCGCGCTGACGGTTATCTTGAGGCCGATATAGGGGTTAATTATATATGGGCTGGAGTTGTACCTAGAGGTGAAGAAGATTATCATGGCAATAATCACCCAAAGCGTGATATGAGGATAGCAACGCTCGATACCTTTTTGGTTGATAAAAATTATGACAAACCTTACTACTTGAAGATAGATACGGATGGCGGGGAGATGGGTGTGATTCGAGGAGCTCAAAACACATTGAAATATTGCTCCATGATACAGATTGAGTCATGCTTGTATAAAGATCTAGAACACACTGCATGGGGCAACATAAACTGGCTTGAGTCGATAGGTTTTCAATTATGGGATGTAGTAGATTTACATTATACGGATAACAGATTATGGCAGGTTGATTTAGTCTTTATACCTACTCAAGAGTTTAAACGTATTGGTGAACAGAAAAAGAAAATAGATAGAAAAAATAAAAGGTATACATTCGTTAGAGATGACGGTGAAATTGTAGATTTTAAGCCATGAAGAGGATGACAGTAAAATATGAGGATGAGACAGAGGTAGTAATAGAATTGCTCGATACTCCGTATGTGAGATACTTTCTTGAAAACTGGGACCGGTTAAAGGAGTTTCCACTAAAGCAAGATTGCTCTGGGTACAATATGGTTGACACGGATGCTAAGCATTTAACCGAAGAGGAGAGGTGTGATAGAATTAAAGAATATGGAGACGTTCTTAATGATATTTTTACCGAAATAAAACAGACATGGGGTATTGATTTCCCGCAATGGGTACACCCTGATATGACTAGTAAGGAGTTAGACTATATACACCGATGCTTTACAACTGCGGTAATGACATTATGTGATCGTGGGTTTGTTTGGGAATTTCCAGACATGACATTAGAAGAAAAGCTTAAAGCTAAAGATTCTAGAGTAGAGTGGTGTTATGAGGTTGACGGTAATGAAGTCGGTGATATGATCTGGGACTGGCAAAACTGGGCGGTTGGTGTTAAGGCTCGACACCAACGACCGGTAGTGAAGGGAGGAGAGTGGAAGCTATTAGGGTATGATAGACTACCTGGTTCTAAGCTAATTGATGCTATTAAGTGGGGTGATTCAGGTTATGAGCGATTCAATGATCTATTGCATGGTATTAATCATTATGTACATCTATACGAGAATGCTTATAAGGTGACAGACAATTCTAAGATAGGTCAAGAAATTGTTGGTGATAAAAAAGCAGTACGAGTAATGAGACAATACTATGATCGCGGGCAGCAAATGGCTGGAAAAGAATTACGCACGGTTGATTTCTTTCATAGAAAGTGGCAAAACGAATGCTCGTTTGATGATTATGATGTTTGGCTGTGTAAAGATATTTTAGGTAGAGATTATTTAGATGCATGGATTCATCATGACGACCCTACACACCCAGATGTTTGTAATGTATGCATGAGACACTCTCCAAATATCATAATGGATCCAGATAATATCTACAACGAACTACTAACTAGTACTCCTATGAGAGAATGGTATAGTGAATATGGAATTCCTTTTGATGAAAAACTGCTAGCGAATGTCCCTCTAGGTAATATTGTTAATGGATGGGATATTAAAAGGCATACTAAAGAGTGGCCTAGTCCTCAAGCAGTTGAATGGTTACTTCATTAAAGTGTGCTGGCTGGATAAATAATTACGTATGGCCACTGAAGGAATTAAACCTCTAAGTACGTTTTACGGTACCCATTTACAAGCTACTGTTAATAGCTATTCACGTTTAAGTGATAGAATTGCGTATTCTCTGGGTTACCCGATGATTAACATCGAGCTTCACACCAATCAATTATACGAGTATATAACAATGGCCGCAGAAATGTATACCAAATTTGCCGGTTATACAGAAGAATTCTTAATTTTCGACTCTAATTTATATGAGCAGAACAAGGGTATTAGAATGGATAGATTATTCTCTATCACACCAGAGTTAAACAACTCATATACAAGCTCCGATCTACAAATATCTGAGAATAATCCAAACGCTGTTGTTACTAGCGTAACCAATGGTACATCAGCAGCTGTATATACATTTACAATTAACGATGAGGATAATGATTCAGTAGAATATGCTATTAAGATGGTTGATGATAGTACTAAGCATTCACGGGTTTCAAAAATGCTAGTAACGTCTCAATTCTCCTCCGCAGGAGAAGGTGCAGTAACCTATACTGAGTATGGTATTATTCACACATCGTCTGGAGATTTACTTAACTTGAGCGTCGCTACATCTGGTGCATCAGGTCAATTTGTTAATATTGTCGCAGAGCCGTCAAACACTGGTAGTGTTACAGTTATTAAAAATGATTTCACGACGACGGTAGCTACAGTATCAACACAACAGCAAAACTTTGGATCGTATGATGTATTAACTGACAATTATAGAAAGGTTGTTGATGTATACCAATTTGAAGAAGGTAGCACAACCGGTGTCAATACACTATTTACCATTGAGCAAACTTTAGCACAGCAAACTTATTTCAGTTACGCAATGGGTCAATATGGATTTGATTTAATTAGTTGGTATACAGTTAGAGAGTTTTTAGAGACAAGAGAGAAGCTCTTAAGTCAGAGAAGGTCGTTCAAATTTAATCCTCGCACTCAATACATGCAAATGTATCCACAACCTCTATCCTCCAATGATGTCAGATTTTACGGTATTGTTGGCTGTTATGTTGAACAACCATTGCAAGATGTTCTTAAAGAGCCATGGGTACATCAATATTCAACTGCATTAGCTAAAATTGGTGTTGGTCGAGTAAGAGGTAAATACACTGGTACTAGTATGTTTGGTGGCGGTACTCTTAATTATCAAGATCTCCTTCAAGAAGGTCTTGCAGAGAAGGAGAAGCTAGAACAACAACTATTCGAAGGTACTCCTGGATTTGGCGATGCAGGTGCAAGCACATTCTTCGTAGGATAATGAAGAAGAGGCGGTATACTCAATACAAGCAAGGTCTTTATAGACCTGTCAATCACGAAAAATACATAGGTCGACATTTACCTGAGTATAGATCATCATGGGAATTAAAATTTTTCCAGTGGTGTGATAGAACAGAGACTGTACTCGAGTGGTCTTCAGAATCTGTAATTGTTCCATATGTTAGCCCTGTAGATAGTAAGGTTCATAGATACTATGTTGATGGAACTGTTGTATTGAGAGAAGGTGATAAAATTGAGAAATATCTAATAGAGATAAAACCTAAAAAG
>TARA_R100000808_G_scaffold1064_1_pt1 | contig 25658 bp, 29 predicted proteins | sample TARA_R100000808 | Tara Oceans TARA_R100000808 (sample SAMEA2622852) | marine metagenome | biome: marine biome (ENVO:00000447); feature: marine epipelagic mixed layer (ENVO:xxxxxxxxx); material: "saline water (ENVO:00002010), including plankton (ENVO:xxxxxxxx)" | depth 140 m | reverse complement strand
CCGCTGAGACTCCCGCTGAGACTCCCGCTGAGACTCCCGCTGAGAAGCCCACCCCTAAACAACTGCCTCGCACTACCGCTAAAGACCGTATGCTCGCGGGCATCAAAGAAGGGTCTCCGACCGCTTTAGAAGATCCTACAGGAGAAGAGTATGACACGGCTTTTGACCAAGATCTTCCCGAAGGAATGGAGGACGCCGTATCTTCTGCTGAAGTTCCTACTGCTTCGCCTCAACCATCTTCGAGTAGTCTAGAAGAGCTTTTTAAAGTTGCCCACGGCGGTCCTTTTGACCCTAAGTCTAGTATGGACCGCAGGAAAATGGGGGAGATCGAGCAACTTCTTGCCGAGCAAGGTGGCCAAGGCGACATGACGGATAATCAATTTGCCCTGAAACTTTATCGTCGGTTCGACTATGTATAAAGACGAGGGCATGGTTTCCGTGGATTCTCCCGAGGCGGGTGCTCCCCATAAAAAGGAGCACCCGCACGGGGGTCACGTTGACGACGCCCATAAGATGGTCATCCACCAGTTGACCAACGCCCATCAGAATGCGTGTGAGTTGTTGGAACATTTTTCCAAGTGTTCTACCCCCCATCTGGAAGAGGAATGGGTTAAAAAAAAGATCATCCTGGCAACCGACTATCTCGATTCTGTCCGCGACTACGTTATGAGCAGTCACGGTAAACATGGCCGTGATGAGCCCGATCCAGTTACCGGTGGGTTCATGGTAATGGTAGAAAAGCGGATGCCTTAGTAGCCTTGCACTTTTAGTTAGAAATCGTAGACTGTTTTAACGTATGTCCACTAACATATCAGGATCTGTTTCCCTGACCTACGGGGCGCATACTCACAACGAGTCTTTTAACACAACAGCCTCTACGCTCACCTATTCTCATAAATCACATGAGTATTCTGCGGGAGCCGCCGTTGCGCTAGTGGCTGGTGCGGCCCTTGATGTGGGGACTATTGATGGGGCTGAAGGTTTGTTACTCATTAAAAATAACAACAACTATGGGGCTTTGAGTGTTAGCATGGACACAAGTGCCTACGACATTAGTATTCCCGCAGGGGTGGCTAATCTTATATCTGTAGGCCCAGATCACCCCGTCAATGTGAAATGCCCTACCGCCACTATATCTGGAAAAGGGATAACTAGCGCGTCGTCAGCAGGCGCTATTGTTCTCGATGATGCGGCCACTGTTGGAACAGCGTATATGGTGGCTTCGACTGCGGGCGATGATTCCGGCACCTATATCTTGGAATTAGACACAACCACCACGGGAACAGTTTATGAGTTAGACGGCGTTACTAAAAAAGATCTATCAGTAGCTGGGTCGAGTGGGTATGACAGTGACACACAGGTTACTTTGACCTACTTCGTCAAATACCGCTACACCCTCACAGAAGCATAATTTAACAACAACCAATCATGGCAACATCCAATATCGACAAACAATCATTCGGCCAGGCAGGGGCAACTATGCTCACTGGAACTGAAGGAGCTAATCGGGCTGGTGGCTATTGCGCGATTCTCATTCTTGAAGCCGCAGTATTTGACGGCAACGATAATGACAGTGACGCCGCCGCTGACGGGGACTGCACCATCTGGCGCGGTCTCGTTGATTCGTCTACCGCAGCCAAGCAGTTCAAGAGAACGAGTGATGCGGCTGGCCTTGAGATTCCTGTGGGAGTAACTATCTACGGTCAGTTTGAAGCCGTAAAGCTCCGCTCTGGAACCGTCCTTTGTTACCACGCAGTCTAATGCGTCTAGGACAGTCACTCGGTCTGGCCGCGCACCAGAAGCGGCACGCCCCTCCTGCTTCGTGGAGTAACACCTACTCCATCGACACGGACGGGTCTGACGATTACGTTAGTTGTGCTACGGGAACAGACATTGACTTCCTCCACAACGGAGGGTCACTCGCATATTGGGCCAAGTTCGATGTAATCACGGGCGGCATCAATGCGATTGGGGTTAGCACTTCAGGCAAGCAGTTCTATATGGGAACTTACGGAGGGGCCTATACATACGCTGGTTATCAGGCAGGGTCTTCCTACGGGAGCATCAGTGCTGGTGCTATGTCCACTGGTAACTGGTATCACATGGTGTTGACCGGAACTTCTGGAGGCACACTGAAAACATATGTTAATGCAGCCGAATGCTCTAGCCATAGCTACGTTCCGGGGTCGTCCAAGAACCCACCTTCCAATTTCTTTTTGGGTGGGACGAACTCCCACGCCAGTGGCGGCATCACGCTAACCAACACCATTGACGGTCATGTTGATGAGGTAGGTATCTGGACAGAAGCCTTGGATGCTGATGCAATCACTGCGATTTATAATTCAGGAGAACCTACCGATTTGACTGTTGACGCAGGAAATTACGATAACTCAGACACGCTGTGGGCTTACTGGAGATGCGGAGATAATGACAGTGGAACCGGAAGCACCATAACCGACCAAGGAAGCGGAAGTAATGATGGCACCCTTGCAGGTGGGTCTGCCTTTGCTAGTGATGTCCCAAGCTAACCATGAGTAGAACATTTGTCATACTGGATGCTGACGAGGTTGTGAATATCAACTTCAACGAAGTCATTGAGGATTCTGCCGAAACTCTTCGGTTTTCATTAAACGGAGATAAAACCTTTGTTAAATTTGAAGGGGACACTCCAGATTTTCTGGTGGGCAAGACGACCAATACTCATTCTGAGATGCTGGCCATCTTGCAGACTGAAGAATGGACAGAACCCGTTGATCCCCCCGAATAGTGAACCATGCCCATCCAACGCAACCAACCTTCGCCAGAACGTCAGAGTGTCCTCTCGTTTGTATCACCAAGCGTTGCGGACCTGCTGTTCTACGAAACGGTTGATGCAAAGACCATTGGGGCTGGGGGAGGTAAAACGGTAACGGCTATTTCGTCTGCGACTCAGTCAAACACGGCTGGGTCTGTTACTGACTCTGACTACCATGAAGTAGGGTTCCTTGTTCAGGTAACTTCTGCATCCCACGGTTATGCTGTCGGAGATGTAGTCACGGTTGAAAATGCCCCTGCTGGCAGTAATGGCCTTAGCGCAAACGGGACGTTTGAAATAAGGGAGGAGGATACAAATACATTTAAGTATTTTGTGCGTGGCACCGGCTCCACCAGTTCGTGGACAGCATCTGATGTAACGGCTGCCAACACCCTCGTCTACAAGACCCATCCTCAGTATGGGACGGCTCACCCCGATACAGAAAAATTCCCAAACCATAAGTTATGCCATGTAAAGCAAGCGGATGCGAATGGTTTGTTTTTCCAGTATTACTATGCCGCCGACCGCCAGCACCAAGATGACTACAACTTCGAGTATAGCCAGGCCGACTTAGGGGGTAATAAATACAATACCGTTGTCCGCACCTACGTTAATCTCCGCTCAGACTTTGTAGACCCCGACGCTAATTACAATGCGGGCGACCTGATGCCTGATCCAGGCAATGTGTTTAGGGCGCAAAACTTAGTGGAATACCACGACGGTGCGGGGTCCACAACCGACGAAGAATTAGTTTCCACTGATTACATCCTGATGACGCGCCAGCAAAAGCGCATCGGAGATCAGGAACTAGATGCTTTGTTTGTTGTCGAACAGCGGGTTTATTTTCTTCGCATTGATATTGTTTCGCAGTCGTTAGACCCCGCGACTGGGGGGATCTTAAAAACAGTTGTGAAGCTAGTTCATCGGGGTGAAAACTTTACGACCCCCGCAGGGGCCAGAGAAGCCGGAACTACCGCTTACGAGGCTGAAGCTAATTGGGGGTTGAGCACTGCGGGCCAAAACTTTGAAACCCAGCAACTCAGCAAGGACTGGTGGCAGGTAACTATCCAAGATGTAATCCCGCAGGGTCTTTCGGATGAGTATAACGGAAAAGTTATACGTAGTTACGACACTTGGCAGAACTTCACATGGCCCTCTGTTGTTGACAGCCTGCACTTTAACACGGCCAACAGAAAAGACGGAGCCAGCCAGACCACGGTGACTGTACGAATGAAGGAGGGCAAGGACGGTTTTAGCGGCCCGACTAAGATGACTGTGAAGCAGGTGTGGAAAAAAACGAAGTTCACTTCGTCTGACAGCATACCTGACCCTACTGTTTTCAAAACGTCTAGTGCCGTTTACCGAGGCGTTCAATACAACGTGAGCGTTTCTAATGTTCTCACCCAGGCTATTACCTTGATTGACTTTATTGGCACGGAACACCCTACATACAAGCTGGGCGAATATGCATTCCCTAAACCTTGGTGTAGGGCATCTGACCCGACTGACTGGCCGTCTAGCGCGTTTACTGGAGCGGTTAGCCAGAAGCCTTTCCGTGGCGGGTATCTACTTGAAGTTGTTTCAGTTCATCCTCCTTCCTGATGGCCGAATTAGAAGATATCCCCCCTACCACCTACCCTGATGGGTCTGTTATCGGTAGCTTTGATGCCGGAACAAACCCTCCCGAAGACCCTGAGATCCTGCACCGCCCCCATGCGTTTGCGCTGATGCACGGTGAGGGCGGGGCGAAGGTTGCTTATGGGCAGTTGCTTTGGAGGATTGACCAGATCAATCTTTACTATGGGATAAACGGTGACGGCACTTTGTTAGCGGAGGATATTGATACTGATACATGGCCGTCAGGGACGCAGCAGGACGGAGAAAGTTTCCCCACGCATGGAGGGGTTACAGCCCAAACAAACGCAGCCCACAATCACGGTCGCTCAGGACAAAATGTTGTAGACGGTCTAAACGCAAAAGTCCCTACAATAGACACGGAAGACGGCGCATCAATGACTTCGGGGATTAACTTTAACGACAACGACACAAAATATCATCAACTGGACGGGTATGGTGACGTTTACCTCTATTGGAAAGTTGACCTTGACCATGCCGATAAGGTCACCAAGTGCTGGGTGACAGTAGACGGGACGACGGCTCAGTCAGACATACCTGCTGTTGCTATTGGCCATAGCGCCCTTGACAGACAGACCACTGGAGACGGCACTATTGAAGTAGGAACATACCGTGTAAAATTAGGGTCTGTGAACGAAGATGCACAAGTGACCCAAGACATATCTAGTGATGTCCATTGGTCGATCTTCCTCCTTGGTAGAGTGAATGACACTGGCAGCTAAATGCGCGACTGCTTGTTTTGCAAAGGGTATCTTTGAAGAAGCCCCTGTGGGTTACAGTGGGTTTGAATGGTCTTTGTTTGAATTTAATATCCAAGACTTTTTGAGCCTTTCTAGGTTCTTAGCCAAAGAAGAAAGACCCCACGCGAGAAATGCTTTTAATGCAGGACTCCCCTTTTTTCTTCTCCCACACCTAGTCATACAAGACGGCAGGGTCACAGAACACGCGGGCCGACACAGGGCCACGGTCTTGCTGGATAATGGTTACACAACTATGCCTGTCAGGATTTTTTCCGTTAAAAACAAAGATTTTCCTGACTACATAAAAGCACAGGAAAACGCAAAAGACCCCGATTACTCAATCCGTTTTCCCGCCCCACTCGGCTCTCACTCTTGCGATCCCCCAACGTAGCCTGATACGACCTGCGGCGGTCACCATGATCGCCTCGTCAAAAAGTGTCTGTTGTGGGTGGCCCGACTTGGCCGAGATTTCAAACCAGTTCTCTTCAAACACCTCTGTCCGGTAGAGAACCTTCGGCCCCCAGGCGTTCCATGAAATCTGGAACAGTTCAGTGCCTCGTTCGTTCTGGGTAAAAGCCATGCCCACTTGCGGCATTGGCGGCGGCGGGACCAGTGTTTTGTTCGGCAGGGTCTTGGATTTCTGAAGGCCCTGCGGCGGAAATAGCACTACCCTTCCTCCTTTACCCATTGTCTGGATCACAAGTGTAGATGGAATAACTACTTCGCCATAGTCCCCACTGGAGCCGATCTTTTTCCAGCCCCCTTCGTAATAGTATCTGTTATACACACCCCCCTCGTCGTAGAGCCACACAATGTCGTCTGGACCGAACCCGTGTGATCTTTCGATTCCTGAATGATGCAAAGGGATAGGAATCGGAAACCCCCTGTTCAATATGTTAAACCCCTGAGTAACATAATAGACCATTGGGTCTTGGCGAACATACCCGCCGAAAGCAATTAGCCAGTCGTTATCAGCGCGAGATTCGATAAAGAACCCTCTATCATGTGGGATGGCATACCCTGACATATCGGCGTTCCGATACCCCACGGCTTTCCAGCCGTTATTAAAGTAGAACTGGAGCCACCTGTTACCTTCCTTGACCCAGACAATGTCGGCTACTCTATCTTCGGCACTACCTTCCTGTAGCCCTGACTCGTTATACGGCCCAAAAGTTTGAGCAATTGTCTGGCTATGAATCCCGTCCCTTGTTCGTGTAACATTAACGCTGATCGGTGTAGCCGTGTTAGCTTCTACCAGTTCAGTGTGAAATCCAAACAACGGGGTTACCGTTTCCTGCGCGGGCGCAGCCGCAATAAATGAAGACGCCAAGAGCCCTAATATTTTAGTCAGCCCATTCGCCATTTCACTATATTAAACACTTAGGATCAAAAAGCAACTCGGGGGCTCTCTCTTGACCCTTAACCCACTATCTGTTAGCTTTCATCATGGCCACATTGACCGTCCAAGGCGTGGAAGATGCCCTGCTGGAAGTATGCGGGTCCAGGGGAGCTAATTCTGCTCAGTTCCTGAAAGAATTGAATCTGGCTCTTCCTCGCCTCTACAATATGGGAATGTGGCGCGACCTGTTATTTGAGCACGTTATCACTACTTCGGGGAGCACGTTCACTATCCCCGACGACGCAGAATCAATTATTTCAGCCGTTGTTGATACGGATTCTACCTCGACCGACCATTCTTACCCGAGGGTCATCCGTTCGCAATTCCACGATTACCGGCTTACTGGCCGTGACGACGACGACGACACTCTGGCCGCGTATGGCATTGTGGACGACGGCTACTCAGCCACCGTCGAGGAGCCTGTGGCGGGTAAGACTTATTCCTTAAAGCTGCAACCGATCAGCCCCGCCACAACGATTCCCGCATCAGGAAAAGTCCATGTAACTTTTTCTGATGGGACGGGCATTTCCTCACCAACCGCAGATCATTCAGTATCTATGGGAGGTCGGTTTAATTGTGGGGGACAGGCCAGCCTTACAACCAGCACTACGAGCATTACCAGCATCAGTGAGATTCGTGTAGGAACTGATGAACTGTCTGCTCCTGTCAAGCTCACTTGGGAGGAGACAGGATCTTCAGCCTCGCTTGTAGCCGCAACCGACCTTCGTCAGGCCAATCAAGTAACTCGCTATCGCCGCTACCGTATCTCTAATGATAATTCCGACACGATGCAGATCAGGGCGCTCCTCAAACGGAAGTTCAAAAAGCTGCTCGACACTACGGATGTTGTTTATGTGTCTAGTTTGAACGCCATCAAACACGCTATGTTGGGAAACACGGCTGATGAGAACGCGGACCTGGAACGTGCAAATTATCATTGGGCCATTTGCCGTAGTCTTTTAGAGGAGCAACTCGATTCTTATCGAGGCGCTGCTAAACCTGCTGTCCATTTTGCCCCTGATGGTATTGGGGGCGCTATACCAAACGTAATGTAACCCCCACCATGATTCAATACATCACAGAGAATGCAGAGCAACTTCTGCAAATTGCAGCCAGCGTTATTGCGGTGGCCTCACTAGTCGCAACCATGACTCCGAATGAATCGGATAACAAATGGGTGCAAAGAATCTCAGGCGTCATTAGCTGGCTCGCCCTCAATGTGGGCAAGGCTAAGTCTAAGTGAAGGCTTTCCTGCGTCTTCTAACTGCTGCTTTAGAGGCTTATGTCGAATTCGTGCGCCTGCAAAGAGACAGACATCTCGACGCCTTGGAAGATCGTCTTGATGCTCTCGCATCTATTGGTGATCCCGCTAGCAAGTTGCTCATGGAACGAGTTGCCCAACGCATCGACCGCGAACGCAAGCGCCTTGTACGATCCTCCGACGATCACTCTGATCGAGGGGAAAACGTATGAGTTCTGCGAGGGGAGTTTGGTAGGGCGAGAAGACCACAAGTTTCACAGTGATTACTCATACCGCCGTGCAATCATAATAGGAGAAAAATAATACGATGTCAGATTTTTTAAGAAGCGTTGAACGTGCTCTCAATCCGTATATTGGTGACTCTTACAGGAAAGAGCAGATAGCGGCTGGGATAAAACATAGACGGAATTTAGAAGAAGCTATTCGTCGGCGACGCGCACTGAATGAAATTACCAGCCGAATATCTTCCCCAGAAGAGAAGGCGGAATACATAGCGGCAGAACGTCGTTCGCCAGAATCTCAGCTATTTTGGAAAGAGTATAAGCGAGATTATCTTGAGTGGGAGAAATTGGGAAGACCCAATAAGTATGGGGAACCCAAGCCCGTATCTCCAGATGATAGGGCCTATAAGGAGGCATTGAAAAAACGACAAAACTATTTGGCCATTAAGAAGAGCGAAAGAAAAAAAGAAACTAGGCGTGTATTGTCTGAGCTAGACCGATTCGCTCCAACTAAGGAAGAGTATGACAAGTTCGGGAACTTTCTCGATAGTGGGCTTTCTGATGAAGACTATCGCGGACCTCAAAAAGAAAGAGGTTTATCAGACAAATCCCTCAAACAGATTAAACGGGGAAAGATTCCTCTTCCTTCTTCTGCTTCGCCAACCCCAGAAAGGGCTACCCCCCTGCCTAAAGGAAAGGGGACTATCGACCCAAGTTTGCTCCCCAATAAACGGGCCTTGCTGAAAAAGGCTAAACGGGATAAAGACCGCAAAAAATGATTAACTACTCCAAGGTTATCGACTCTCTAGTTGGCATGGCGGCTCCGATGCTGGGCCTCATCACCAGTATGCAGGAACAGTTTGAATACTGGCTAAGAGTAGGGTCTCTTATTGTTGGAATTTCAGTCGGCCTCGTATCTCTTTACCGCGTCATTAAAAAATGAGGGTCGGGTTAGCAGTCGGGCATTCCCGCTTAGGCGACCAGGGAGCGTATACTACTGGAGACCACACTTTGTCCGAGTGGGATTTTAACCGCGACCTTGTTCGCCGGATTGGTCATTTGTTGAGCAATAACCACGGATGGGCCAGTGGGGGCGATTACGTTATCTATGACCAATACCCCTATAAAAGTTATACCGGCGGCATTAATTATTTAGCCCGCAAGCTAATTGAAGACAATATCGACGCCGTCATTGAGCTACATTTTAATTCTGCTAGCCCCTCTGCTTCTGGGCATGAGTGGTTGTATTGGCATACTAGCAAAGGAGGCAAGAAATTTGCGTCTATTTTAAGTGACGAGATGGCCACGGCTTTTCCCGACATGAAAGTTAGGGGGGCAAAACCACGGGGCCGTAACCAGCGCGGATCATATCTACTCCGCAAAGTGCGTCCTGTAGCGGTAATAGCAGAGCCGTTTTTTGGGAGTAACGCCGAAGAGTGGAAGATGATTAACAGTAATCGCGGGAAGCTCGCGGGCGTGTATGCCCGTGCGATTACCAACTATGCGGAAGGATGAGCATCCCAAAAAGCATAACTATCGGCGGGGTTCGGGTCCGAATTCGGTTGAGAGATTTGGGAGACGATGATTGCTACGGGATGTATTCCCATAGGCGAAAGTTAATTGAGATCGACAAGACCCTTAAAGGAAAAGAACTCCACGACACTATTCGGCATGAGATGCTTCATGCCGCTCTAGCCATTGCTGGGTTGAGCTTCTCTGAGTCTTATGAAGAGGAGAGCATAGTTCGCTGTATGGATGAAATTTATTTCCCTGCCTGGGAAAGATTCGCAAAACGATTACAAACTAAGCCCTAGTCAAAATGCCATAGTAATCCTGAAATGAGAAAAAAACTGCCCCGTCAGTTCACAAAAGAACAGGGGTGCAAATTTATTCAGTTCACCCCTAATTCTGAAAATGTAAAACAAGCATTTGAACGCAGCCAAAAGCTAGGCGTTTTAAGTAACTCGTTTACTTATGGAGCAGGCCGGATGACTGGCTTTCTTGGGGAGATCGCGTTTGAACTACTCTATACAAAATCTAAGTATGTCGGAGGGCGCATACTAAGCCATGACTATGTTCTTGGACGAAAGAAGATCGATGTAAAAGCAAAGACTTGCGGGGGCAAACCCTTACCTCATTATATTGCGTCTGTTAATTGCTCTAAAACGCGGCCCCCCAAAGCAGATTACTATTATTTTGTGCGGGTAAAAAAGGATCTCAGTTGCGCGTGGCTCCTTGGCTGGATTAGCCAGGAAAAGTTAATTGAGCTTGGCGAATATAAAAGACGCGGCGCTGAAGATGAGTCGGGCTTTAAATACAAAGTAAGTGGGTATCACTTACCCATAAGTGATTTAAAAACGCCGCTATCCCTCCGTTGAAACGACCGCTGGGGTAATATCGAATTGCGAATCGATGTTGATTGACCAGACTTTACCTCCCCCGTGCCCCACGGATTTAACGGGCCTGACATTTGGGTTTGCCTTGCCCGCTTCTTCCAAGGCCGACATTCCCCGCCTTACAAACTCCAAGTTGTTGGACATTCCTACGTTTCTCCCACTGTTAAAGTCGTGCAGAGTAACTTGAAATTCTGTGAGCGTCCCCTCCCATTGGGTCATTTCTTCATTAAGGTGGCGGCATTTCTTGGAGAAAAATTCCACAAGCTCGGCCACTGACGATCTACTGGAGTTGTCGTAAGCTGCGGAAGAGACCGCGATGTCAATAAAGCTCGCCACTCCAAAGCGTCCGTAAGACTCGATCTCCTGCGGAACCTCCCAATCAGTTAGCCATTTTCCAAAATGTGGAAGCTCTCTCCATATGGTTTCTTCTAGTGTATTATTCGGAGGAAATTTGCTGGTTGCTTCATCGCGTATTTTTAACGCCATCAACTTATCCCTGTTGCTACTATCGAGGGCCGGTATCACTGACAAACTGTTTGCATCCATGTTAAGTGACATGACTACGCGACCTGTCCACGGGATAGATAGCGCGTCCGCATATTTAGCCATATACTCAATCCGAGGGTTTGCCACGGCCCTTTTTATCAATTCTGTTGCTTTGCGTTGGTCTTGGAAAGAACTGGCACTTGTCGTGTCATCAATTACCCAGGTAGCTACCCTGCCGAGGTCTTTGTTGAATTTAGTATGCCCACTAAGGTAATCAGAAGCATCGGAAAACCCTCCTACAAGCCCAGAGATTACCCTGTTTGACAGGAGGCTTTTACCTTTATTTGTAGGCCCTACAAGAATAAGTGCCTGCCCTTGGCGCGGCTCCCGTTCAAGGACCGCTTCATAAAACCGCTTCAGCCACGCAAAGAAGTATTCAATCGTTGGCCGATCTGTGGAGTTCTCAAAAAGTTGATGCATCCACTCGTATAGAAAAGGCCAGTGCTTAGGGTCACCGTCTTCCGCCGGTTCTACGGGTTCGATTGTAGATGTGTTTAAAATTCGGTTACCGCTACATTCTACTATGCGGTCCTTAGAGAAAACCACAGGGGCGATTTCGTGTATCCGGTTCTGATTGCTTATTACGAGGAGCGCCGACTCCACCTCTGACAATGGAGACCCCTTTTTCTGTTTCGGGTTAAACCCCATCTGTCGAAGTTCAAGAAGGATCTGGTCCCTCGGTATCTGAACCGCAATGTTGTTCAGCAGCTTAAAAAAGGTCTTCCCGTTAAACCAATACTCGTCTAGGAGACTCCCCATCTTCTTTTGCTCATAATCTGATACAAAATCGGCTCCAAAAATATCCCGCCAACTAGCAAACCCCTTTCCTGCACGGTCGCTGTAGCAAATCATACCGTCTTCAGCTACCTGGCACCCCTCCCTATCGATGCCGTCATCTATCCAGAACAAAGGCCCACGGCACCCCACATCAAAATCTCCGGTCCATCGGTGTCCGTATACCGCCCCAACCTTTTCTGCCACTACCTCAATGGGGATCGCAGTATCATTAGATTGAGGGGGACAGACTGACGCTGCCTTTAACAGAGCCGTCTGGACGACAGCACTTGATAATTTATCCCCTGTCTGGTGCCACTCAGACCCTAGCTCAAAGTATTGAGCCGCGTTAAGCGATGTTGCGTCAAACCCCGCGAATACTTTATGGATGTTGAGCGCATTTTTTAACTCCTTAAAAAACGCCGAGAACATATCGGGCGAAATAGGGACCGAGTCCTCGAATTCCCAAACCAGTCTTATATACCCCGAGTATGTCTTCGTACGCCATGTAGGCATATTGTTTTTACAAACCGTCCCAATTTTAAAGTCCACCAAGTTCCAGTCTACCGGTGCGTCGTAGTCCGCAACTATTCCGTAGACGCGATTGACGGGGTTATCAGATGAGATCCTTTTAGATGGAGCCCTCCCCTCGGCGGTAGAATAAAATATGTGGTCCGTTTTTTCGTCAGCACACCAAGCACGATATGCCGCCTTTGTGTCGAAACTAGGAACCGATTTAGTTGATCTGGATACGCCGGATGATTTGTGGGCCGACGAGTCTCGTAGGTTTTTAATATATCTATAAGTCACTTTGTATACCGCGTTAGAATTGTTCCTTCTGCATCTAAAGGAATATCTGATATCCACTCTGGGGGAGTAGACATAATCTTGAGAATCTCTTTCAAGGCTTCCTCTGCTTTGTCTGCGTCTGCCTCGACAACGACCTCGTCGTGTACGTGCATAATAATCGTGTGCCCCGCTTCCGATATCCTGACGAGCATATCGCTAAAAATGTCCCGCGCTAAAGCCTGGGAAGCATTCTCTGCTATAAAGCCTCCCCAGAGTTTGACTGGGATCATTTTAGCGCCTTTAGGAAAATACGAGGTATACTGCACATGACCCCCCTCGACTTTATTGGCTTCAATATACCCGTAGTTGAGCGTCCTGCCACTTGGCAGGTCTACTTTAAACGGGGTTGGGATATTTTGTTGGGTGAGGTTATATGCTCCGGTTATATCCACGTTGTATTCCCGCCACAACTTAGTGACCGCCTCCATAGACCCCCGATACAGGTCTACGGCATCGTCGGCCTCTTTCTGGGTCATGCCTGACATATCGGCAAACCTTTGTTTGCCTGCTCCGTAACCGCAGCCCAGCACCATAGCCTTTACTCGATGCCTTATTTTTGGGTCTTGCTTCAGCGCCCCCTGTTCTTTTTTCCAGCTTCCAAACCTAATTGCGAACGCCTCGTAAATGTCTTCGCATTCTTCAATCTCCTTCAGCATTGCCTGGTCTTTTGCAAGCCAACATAGAGTTCTAACTTCAATCTGCGATAGATCGGCCACCACCAATTTTTTGTCGGGTTTAGTAGCTATCAGGTGCCTTAAATTTACCCCGAACATTTCGTCTCGGGGTAAATTCTGAAGGTTAAGGTTCCCCCCACTGCCACTAAATCTACCTGTATGTGCTCCAAAATACATAAACCCCCCGTAATATCTTTGATCTGGCATGGTAGCCACATCAAACGACTCGACCTTTTTCTTGATGGCATTGATGCGCCTCCAGTTCTGGACCGCATTAATCCATGCGTGTTTCTTACTATTGTAATCAACCCACTTGCGGCTCTCAGGGTTATCCGCCGCGAGGCTCTTAGGAGGCTCTAAACCTTGCTTCAAACATTCGTCATCAAACGCGGCCCTACTCAAAAGTGGCCTCTCCCCCATCCACGGAATCGCGGTTTCAGCTTCAAAAAGATTTTCATTGATCACTTCAAGCTGCTTCTTGAGAAGCGCCGTATCAATGGGGATGCCCCCCTGGCAAATCCTCCTGTTCAATGTGCTTATAACCCGCTCGTTCTCTGGCCATAGTTCGTTAAACGCCTCCCATAGTTCCAAGCAGAGTTCCGCATCTTGGAGTGCGTATTGGCTCACTTCTTCCTTAAACTCCTCGGACATGGTCTCCCACCGCTTACCACTCATATTGTCCCGAGTAGTTTTATCCACCTCTATTTTAAAAGCCGCCTTAGACGCGCCTTTAAGCGACCGAGGCAGTCTGCAATAAGCCGCCATATCCGCCGTGCAATACCACGCCTGTGGCTTTGCTTCAGGCCACCATCCCTGTTTAATTCCATATAGATATAGGGTTTCATCAAACGCGGCGTTGTGGCTCAGTGCTATATTACCGTTAAGAAGAAGCCAATTGAAGTCTTTAGGGTGTCCAACAAATTCGGTCCCATCAGTCCCCTTGACGGTAACCATGTAGGCGTCAAAGTCTGGATGAGAAAAATACCCGAGCGGCCCGAGGGTCTTTATGCTGCACTTCTTGTCGTAGTAAGTCTCAAAATCGATTGCGTAAGTATGCATAGCTTTCAAAAAGAAAGCCCCCCACTGGAAAAAGTGAAAACCAGTGAGGGGCTATAAGTGACCGCTTTTATGTGGTTACGGTCGGGCGATGCTTTAACCAGAATAGTTAAGTAACAAAGAGAAACTCTAACCACCCCGCCACAATACCTGATTATTCCCCACTGACCTCGGCATCTTTGCCATCGACGGCCAGGGAAAGAACGAGTTGACTTTTGTCTTCAGTCGCCAACTCGACTCCAAGGGCCTCGGCTAAAGCCAAGCGTACATTTTTAAGGCAATGCACTTGGTTCTGCATCAGAACGATTTTTTCGTTCGCCTCTGTAATCATCCCGCCGAGCATTTCAATCTCGTCTTTGATTACTTGCGGGTCAAAGTCTCCAGACATTAGGTCAAAAAGTTGGCTGTGAATTTCTGCACTTCCTCGGGGGTTTCCTCAGAAGTAATAGACAACCCTGGAGCATACCAAGAATACTTGCCCCTCTGGATAATTGAGGAACTGAATGTCCACACCCTAGAAGGAAGCGGAACGTCGGGGTTCAGGAGCGAGAAGGTGGCAAGCCTCTTAAAGGTCTGCCTGTAGCCATCTTTGGCTACATTAATCTTGCCAAGAGCATACTGCTTGTCGCCAACGACAAAAGGATAAGCGTCCTCCGAATCAGTATCGTCGGGCTTAAAAAACATCAGGATGAGGTCCGCAAACTCCAGCATATTCCATTTGCTGTCTTTGCCAATCTCGTCTCTCTCCTCCTTGGTGTAGGCGATCCTAGCCGACACATCCTCGTCAAACGGAATGTCCTCGCGCCATGCTTTCATTACACTAACAGGAATGCAGCGGATTTTCTCTTCCGGCTCTGCAATGACGTATTGTTTATCCAAAACGACGGACCCAAACGGCGCGTCGATTTCAGATGTTTTCTGGATGATATTGAGACGCGGGATCTCGATATCAGTGCTCTCGATCATCATGCTCGCAGCTTGTGCGGCGATGATCGCATTTGGTTGTTGGGTTGCTTTTGCAGCCATGTTTCGTTGTTTCGTTGTTTCTGTTTTGGTTTAGCTGAGAGTGAATCTCGGCTCAGATTTGCGGAGGATACCTGCATCCTCACAGGCGTCAAGGAATTCTTCAGAAATTTTCTTCTTACTACCTTTTTCAGCCAGTTGCCCTGCTTCCTTGGCCAATTTTGCCAGGGGAATACTGGACAGATTTAATACTTCGTCCAAACTTAGACCGTAGGTTTCTGCTATAGACACCAGTGTTTTGTTGTCTGTAATCTTTCTAGTCGCCCCCATGTTTTTTAAGCGCAGCGATGGGAACTCAACTCCTTCTAGGGCCATAGAAACGGCCCGCTGTTTTAATCGTTGTGACCAATTTGAAACAATCTTAGCGATCACCCACAGTTGTTCAACAATCTCAGGGTCTTCCGTTTCTTCGAGGTCTACGTCAGGGAGTTGTGGGTTAACTTTCTTAGCTACCTCAATCACCAATCCCCCAAGCGCGGGGCATTTATCTTCGTGTTTGCAGAACCTGCAATTCACTGTCGGGGTTAACTCCTCAAGCGCGGGGGCTCCAGCCTCCCATTTTGGGCGGGTGACTTCCCCCCGTTTGATAATCCCAGAAAGGTCAGAAACCATTGTCTGGACATCTGACCTGTGAAAAGTGTGAAAAAGAGTCTCGTTACGCACGGGGACGATGAATAGAAAAACTATCTCATCCAAGTCTTTGTATTTCTGAAACGCCCCCACAGTATAGGCCCGCGCTTGCTGGTTCTTTTCAGGTGGGTCGATTACTGAAATCCCCGTCTTATAGTCGATTAGAACCCCTGTTTTGTTATTAAATACAACCATACGGTCGCACGTTCCCCAGGTAGATGTCCCGTCCAGTTCGACTGTAAGCTGTATCTCTTTGAAATCTTCCTTAACTTCCAACCCCGATACGGAAGACGAATTAATAAAGTTTTGCAGAAAACTTTCCTCCTCGGCTACGATCTCATGGAAGATGCTGACTTCTTCTTCACTCTCCAAGTTTGAGGGGTCGCCTATCTCCAGAGCTTCGTGAATCCGGGTTCCCTTTTCCGCCGCCGCGCTAGTTCCACTGCGGCCTTGGAACCCCGCACAACCCGCTACATATTTCAAAGAGGAGGGGCTGAATTCCGCGTGATCGCGGTCAGAGTGACTATCAGGCATAGCGCGTGTTATAGTGCGCTTCGACACGATGTCAAATAATATTGAGCAATAAGAAATGCGTCTATCATGCCGTCGTGCGGAGTCCGGCATCGTTTGTTTTTAAGCCAGTTTTCTTGGGGTGCTAGGCGCTCTGCCGTTTCCAAAGCGGCTATTTTTGTGGCTCCTTTTGTGGTTCGCCCCAGCATATTTTTTTGCCACTTGTGGACAGAAATCCTGTCGTGGTCCCACCCTTTGACTTCGGCCATCCCGAGAAGTTTGCCAAAACTAAGGGCCATTGACCTCACTGCTTGGGAGCTTTTCGCGTGGGCCAGCGGCTCCTCTATTGCCAAGACAAACGGCGTGTTGAGGTCTGTCAACCACTTGCTTATTGTGGCGATGGAGATTTCTCTTTTTTTAGACCTATTGAGGGTCGGCATGGCTATTTTGTCTACAATGCCTCCATCAAACGACGCTATTGCACACAGCCCTCCGTCGAGGCCGTTATCCACCCCGACTATTATCCCATCCCTTTCAGGCATGATGGTGATATGATTAACCCGTCTCCTTCATCAGGAGTATACACCACAGAATTTTTTGGGAGCCCTTGGATAAAAAACACTTCTTTGGCAGTCTGGGGAATGACCCTGAAAAATACTCCGACTAGTTTTTTCTTAGAAAACGAAAATTCGTTCCTCGCCGGGTGGTCTTCGCGGATCAAAACTGTAGGGTTTACTTCTACAGATCTGTTCTTGAACAGTCTGGTCATTCTTGGATCGGGCTGGAATCCAGGAAACATGGAGTATTTGGCCCCAAATTGCAGGTTTTTAATTGCTCCAAAGCTAATTTTGCTTCGGCGGCATTAAGACCGTGTTTTGTTGTTAATATCGAGATTGTTCCTACCACTGAATAGCAGGCGACTGGCACGTTCCGAACGTGTTCTACTACGCCGAGGTAAGCGTCTTGTAATTCAGCAAAAAGCATCACCCCTTTTGGGCCTTTCCCTTTTATGTATGGGGGCTTGTTTTTTACTTCTTCCGAGAACCCCCAGTAAGTAGTGGGGTCTAGTTGCCGGTAAAAATACGGGTCTTCCGAGGGTTCATAATGCGCCCCATCAAATTCAGGCGCTCCCGAATCTAAATCGAAGATCATCGCCTACTCTACATCAATAATGGGTTTCACCGCGCCATTACCCCTGTCCGCTTTTGTGTTGTTTAGGATGGATATATCAATCTGCATTTTACCGGTGCCACCGGTTTTTGAATTGAGTCCCAAGTTCCTTCTGACCAATTGGTCTAGTTCAGATAATTCTCGGACGGTCTTTGGAGGGCGAAGATTTTTAACCCCATCGCGCATAAGTTTTATGCCCGTTGCGGCTGCATAATGCTGGTATTGCTCTGCGGGGCTCGCTTGGCGCTCCGCGATTTCCAAGATGGTAGCGTCCTCTTCCTGACGAGCGTCGTGGCTCGCACGACGGATCGCTTCGTCGGTTGTTTCTTGTAAATGGTTTTCTATTGCTCCTGCCAGTTCGTCCGAAGGAGGTTCCTCGGCGTCTGGAGCTTGGTTGGGGTGCAGCCCGTTTTTCTTCGCCGGAATACCCATTTTCTTAAACCACCGCCTAACGGTTCCTGGATGAACCCCCAGTTCTTTGGCTATGGAAACCATTTTCCAGTCCGCTTTATAGAGCGCCAAGGCTCGGTTTTGTAGGGAGTCTTTAGATTTGTCAGACAATTCTTTGGGGCGTAAGCTGTGTAACGGATTATGGCGGCAAAGAGATCCAGCATCAAGAAGATACTAGAGCCACGGATTGACCCTAAAACAAAACGCATGGATGTGGGTGGTCTTTTGATTCCTCCTACGAGTGTGCTAACCGCGCTTCTGTATGGGTTTGCCAACCATGAACATTTGCGGGCCAGGGAATATTATTTTTGGAGATTGTGCGATGAGTTATGGAACCACGATGACCTCCCTGAAAAATTAATGGTGCGCCATCCGTGGGCTGAACAAATGATATGGTCGGCTATAAACAGCAAATATCTGGCGATAGGCGGTTCCGCTTCTTCTGGTAAAAGCCACACGATGGCCGCGTGGGGAATAATCAACTGGCTTTCCAAGCCCAAGGACACACTTGTATTGATGACCTCGACCACATTGCGCGAAGCCCGCAAGCGTATCTGGGGGTCGGTAATGTCTTTGCTGTCTGTGATCGATGGTGCCCCGATTAAGATTCGGGATTCGATTGGTAATGCCGCTTACATTGATGAGAAAGGAACTTTGATTGAGCGGGCGGGTATCTCGTTGATTGCGGCGGAAAAAAGTAAGACGCGAGAGGCCGTGGGTAAGTTTATCGGGATTAAGCAAAAGCGTGTTATTTTGGTGGGGGATGAGCTTTCCGAACTGTCAGAAGCTATTTTGCAAGCGGGGCTATCAAACCTATCTAAAAACCCCGAATTTCAAATGATCGGGATGTCCAACCCGAATTCTAGGTTTGACGCATTTGGTGTATGGTCTGAGCCGATCAACGGGTGGGATTCGGTTGACACAAATATTGCTGATGGTTGGCCTACTAAATGGGGTGGGGATTACATTCGTTTAGATGGAGAGCGTTCTCCGAACATAACCGCTGGGGAGGTTTTGTATCCGTGGCTTCCTACCGAAGAAAAAATTAACGAGGACAAAGCTCTCCTTGGACAAGAATCACGCGGGTATATGCGGATGGTTCGGGCGGTCTTTTTTGATAGCGACGAAACCCAAGGAATCTATGGGGAAAATGAGATCACGTTAAGTAAAGCGATGCACAAGGTGTCGTGGCGCGGGACTCCTACCTACGTCGCGGGGATCGACCCTGCCTTTACCAATGGGGGTGATAGGACGATCTTATACACTGCGGCGGTGGGGTATGATGACAGTGGTCAATACGTTATTGAATTTGGGGACGCCATTCACCTGAACGACGACGCCACCAACAAGGCTGTCCCGAGGACGTATCAGATCGTCAGGCAGATCAAGGAGCATTGTGTGAAGCGCAATATTCTCCCTGAAAATGTGGCGGTGGATGCGACCGGCGCGGGGGCTCCCTTCTGCGATGTCCTGGCAGGAGAGTGGGCGAGCACTTTTCTGAGAGTCAGTTTTGGGGGCAGGGCTAGCGATAAACGAGTCAGCGCAAACAGCAAATCATTGGCCGAAGAACTTTATGTTAACCGCGTTTCTGAGCTTTGGTTTGTAGGCAAGGAACTCATGCGTACTCGTCAAGTCTTTGGGGTCAGTAGCGATCTCGCCCAAGAGATTACCAGCCGGAATTATGACATGGTGAAGAGTGGCTCATTACGGGTAAAAATTGAGTCTAAGCCTGAATTTAAGGCTCGATTCGGGCGTAGCCCCGATTTGGCAGACGCTGCGTTTCTTGCCTTGGATTGCGCTCGCCAAAGGCTCGGGTTAGTCGCAGTTGACCCGCCTGAAGCGGGGTCTTCAAAACGCCCATACCAAAGGACGACGATCAAAAAGCTGGGCGAGGCACTCCAGAATGCCGATGCCGTTTTGCTTGATTGACTTTTTGCCGTTAAAATTAGAGACTTGGGGCGGCTGGATCTTGGTGATTCTAGTATATTCTTAATCTATTCTATAAGGCTATGGCAAAGGACGAAGGCCCAAAAATCGGCGAAGCGGCGGCTCAAGTATTACAGGAATATGCTGGCATCCCTGCCCTTGCTTTACGGGCTTCGTTGGAAAACCGCGAAAACCGCGAAAAGGGGGCAAAGAAGAAGGAAAGTACAGCCGAAATAAACAAGCGTATCGCAAGAGAAGCAGAACGTGCAAGAGAATCGAGAGACCCCCTAGTTGGTGCAAAAAAAGCTAAATTTGACGCAGAAATGGCGCGGGTCGAAGTAAAGGCCGAAGTCGAGAAACAACGTAAACTTAAAGAATTCCAAGACGCTCTTGCCGCAGCACCCCCTGCGGATTTAGATTCACCGCTGGCTAAAGGGTTTGCTAAAGCAAAGATGGGGACTGCTGAAAAAGATGACCTAGTTAAGTTCATTCAGGACACACAGGCAAAAGCCATAGCCGCCGCAACCCCCAAAGAGGAAGGATTTGACATCACGGTAGGTGGTGAGACCCACAGGTTTGGCCCCGACGCCCCTGTTCCCATGACAACGGGGTTGATTCCTGATGCAGGAGGTGTCGCAGGAGCTTTAGGTGGTGGAGAATTTGAAATAGGTTCGGAAGTGGGTGAACTTACCCGAACAATCGACGAGGAGACCGGACGCCCTCGGTGGGAGAATCCCACTAAGGCTACTATTGTTCCGTCAACTCTCGCGGCTGGCGCGGGTATCGCTGGAGCCCTTCTGGAGGGCAAGGAAAAGAGGACCAAACTAAGCAAGGACTTTGGCAAGGCTTTAAGAACTGGACTGGAGACCCTCACTGGCGAAGCCCGCCAAGCAAATGTCAGGGCTCTCCGAGATGAGATGGTCGGACAGGGACTCACTACGGCAGAGAATTTCAATCGTGTCGGGCGCAAGATGCTGAAGGACATTGAAGATGAAAGAACAAGGGCGAAGATAGATTTCTTGCGAAGCCCCCAAGGAGGCACTGTATCTGCGCCGGGAATAGACAGACTTAAAGAAATGCAAGGCAGAGCGTTCGGGACGAGCACCGCGTTGCGCGGATCTGTAGGACGACTTGGTGACGCCCCCCGCTCGCTTGGAACTGAAAGAGGACGGCTGCGGAAAGAAGCACGGGCAATGGAAAGGCGCGGTTATCGTTCCGGTGCCGCACAACTTAGAGGAGCCGCAGCCCTTACCGGTGAGCCAGGCATTTCTACTCCTGCTTACCGAGAAGGGCAACGGGCAGCAGCGAAAGAAATTGCGGATCTTCAAAAACGCTTAATTGAAGCTCATATTGCTAATCAGGAAGCAGCCGCCCGACGTAATAACAACCGGCCCACAGTGAACCCGAACGCTTCGCCGGGTGCGGGATACGGTACCCCTATTAAACAGTAACAATGGCTGAGTTCTCATACGCAGACGATATCGCTCCGATGAGGGGTGACTTCTTTAATACTGGCCCGCTCTCATCTCGGGAGCGGATGTCCCTTCAGAAGCAATACGGGCCTCAGATCACCGAGCTTCAGAACAACATCGCCAAGCTAGAGGGTGAACGGTTCAGGATGCGGGCGGCTGACCTTGCTTACGCACGGTCCATGTTTGAATTTGACCAAGCCAAAGAGCGAGCAAAGCGGGAGCGGGAAGAGATCGAACAATTGGGTGGTTTGTCTGAGACGCTACAAGGCATTGTAGACGACCCCAACAAGACCCCGTTCGAGAAGAGTCAGGAACTCAACCGCATGAGGATGCGAGTCCCGCCCCGAGGAGCCGCCACTAGTTCTTTGTTCCAAGGCGCATTTGGTGCGGTTGACGCACAAGCCAAACAAGCAAAGCCCAGTGGGTTGATGTATAACGTGGCCCAATATGGCGAGACGGGGCTTGCTCTTGATATGGCCCTGAAAGACGGAACTATCTCTCCCGAAGAAGAGGACTTGATCCGCTTCTCTGAACTCAATGAAACCCGACGCACCCAAAAGGCAGAGGCAGACAGGCTGGGGGAACAGAAAGACGCACTAGCTGCGGCCAGCAAATCTGAAATGTCTTACCTCGACAAGATTGTGACCGACGTTAAGGGCATCAACAAAACGAAGCCTGTCGCGCCCCCTGAAGACACTCCCGACGATCTTTTAGCGTCTATTCGTGCGGGGAAAGCCGAAGCCCCTAAAGTCTTTGCTGCGAATGACATTGAGATGTTGAAGTCATACGCCCGTATTCTCTACAGAGACGAGCCCTCTGCCTTGAGGGCCATCCTGAACCAGGATGACGGCGACGTTATCAAAGGCACGTTGCTGACCAAAATCCGCAAGCGCCAGAAAGAACTTTCTATCACTGCTTCCGCCGCCCCCAAAAAATCAGCGGGCGACCCGTTTCATAAATAAAGACTCTCCCTAACCTACATACCCCAAACCACGCTACTGCTATGTCAGAGCTACTTAATTTCATCGACCGTGTTGAAGCCCTCGAAGGGCAATCGGAACTTGTCGCTCCGAAACCGTATTCTGAATGGTCAACAGAAAATGTTTACGAAGACCCATTGGAGAGCCGAGTAAGGTTTGGGGACTATATCAGGGAGCAATACATCAATGCTGACTCGTATACCCCTGAAGTTGAACAGGAGATTAGCATGGGGTTTGCTACTTCTCTTCGAGACGATGGGCTGCTTCTGGAAGATGGGTCTAATATAGACGAGATCAACGCGAGATCAGCAGCGTTCGATGGCCGTGGCACTTTCGATCAGCAGGCGAAGTATCTCAGGGACTCCTTGAGTTATGAAGACCCCGAATGGCAGACACTTACAGATTACCTGGCAGCAGCTAAAGTAGCGGACCCGACTGAAGAATACTTAAAAACTGTTCAGCGGCTCAAATCAGATGCTGAACAAGTCTTATCGAAAAATCACGACCGCCTTCTGGAAGACCGCGTTCTTTCGGGAGAGATCCCCATAGCCAAACTGTCTTCAGGTGAACTCGTCATCGGAGACTCAATTGAGACGATGGGGCTCAGTGATGCAGTCAAGAGTTCTGCGGGTGCAGGAGTCACGATGCGGGATGCTCTACGAGTTCAACAACTCATGGAGATTCCTGATGGGTTTCGCGTTCCCCGCTATAAACTTGAGCGGGTGATGGAAATTCATGCCCAGCTTCGAGAGGAAGTTAGGCTTAACAATGAATTTCAGATTCTGACTGAAGGGCTAGCCATGCGCGAGGCAGGAACTGAGCTTGATCTTGGAGACAGGTTGGAGCGGGGGGCAATGTCAACACTTGGGAGAATTTTTAAAGGGGTGACAGATGTGGCTATAGGCAGTCTCGCTTATTGGGGTGGCAAGATTCGGGGCAAGTCTCTGGACGAGATTAGTTCTAGCGACGTTGTAAAAAGACTCGAAGAGGGAGATAAAGCTGACCAGCGTGAAGCCGCCGTAAGAGGGGCCAGGGGGACGGACATTAATGAACTCGCCGCACGTTACGCGGCTGAGTTGGGCTACAACGCATCAGATGTTCTCCCCGCGCTTCGCCAAGTAGTGCTTGAAGAGGGCGTCGATAAGGGGATTTATAAGTATCATAAAGACGAAGAAGAGCTGGGCAAAAATATACGAACCGGTGGGTATGGCCTCCCACATATGCCTACTCAGCTTTATTTAAATAAGGACTTGTTTGAAGCCGCGCTGGATCAGCGACCCGACCTTAGCGACAGCGCAAAGGACCGATTGTCTAAACAGCGCGTATATCAACTCAAATCCCGATTCCAATCCGCGAATGATTTTCTCAGGCAAACTCATTTGACTGATGAATGGCAACAAGCGTTGATGGCGGGCCACGCTGCGGGGATGGAAAACTACGAAATCCTCGAAGAATTTCTTACTGACGAGGACAACTGGAAGGAGACTTGGGAGAGGACCAAAGGAATCGGGATGTCTCTTGTCGATGCAGGTGGCACGTTAATCGCCGCAATCCCCGCAATTGGGTTTGAAAATGAGGTGGCTATGGATTATCTCGCCACGATCCCAAAACGAAAGGCCAAGCAGAGGGAAATGGCCAAACTATTCGGGGACGAATTTGGGTTTTGGCAGGAGGCTATGGAAACCACATTCCCCCTGCTAACTGACATTGCGGCTACCGCTCTACTGACTGTAGCAACTGCCCCAGCAGGCGGGGTAGGTGGTGTTGCCTACCTCGGGGCCAAGTCCGCAGTTACAGGGGGAGCTTCGGCCACTGCTAAGTTTACCGTGAGAGGGCTCGGCAAAGCCCTGACGACCAATCTGTTCAGGACATCTACTGCTGGCGGGGTGCGCGAGCAGGCCAAAAAAATACTAGGTGTCGGTGCGGCTAAGGGGACTGCCAAACCAGACTTGAAAAAACAGCTTGTCAAAGCGGTGGATGGCGAAGCGGGCGTTGATAGCGTCGTGGATCTTCTTAATGCTTACAATGGTAAGCTGGCAAACGTATTAAAGATTGGCCCCACTAGAGGCATCTTTATCACTTCCGGTATGAGATCGGGAGGGTCTACCTACGGCGTGGTATACAACCAACTCCTTGAGCAAGGCGTATCCAAAGAAGACGCACACGACCGCGCCCTCGGGGCAGGGCTTCAAGCGGCTACTTTTACGGGGTTGCTTACGGCTAGTTTTTCCAAGATTGGGATGGGGGGCCTGGAAAGTGCGCTCATGCGCGGGCTTTCATATAAGAAAATGAAGGCTGTCGCTGAAGTTTTAAAAGGACGGCTTCGGCATATGCCCGATAAAGTCAAGGTCGGGGCCGCACAAACGGAGGTGCCTCTGTTTGACAAGGTTAAAGAGTCATTAGCAACCTTGATGAAAAAACATTCCACGGTTGCGGGGCCAATCACAGGCGTGGCCAAATCAATGGCCCACGAAGGATTTGAAGAAGGCATCGATGAGTTCGTCAACGTGCTGTTTACCGACGCCGCGCTACATGAGCATACCCCAATGATCGAGCGCATGGAGCAGACGTTCCGCGCAGCCGCCTTGGGGGGCGTCATGGGTGGGTCGGTGCCGATTATCAGGGGGACTGCCCGTATTCTTCGTGCCGACCCTTACCAGATGCAGCGACAGGCGTCATTTATTGACGCTGTGATTAATGAGACTGTCAGCGATCTGGAGAAAAGTGATGCACCGAAGGCGGCTCAAGCTATCCGTGATGCTTTGGCAGAACGGGGGCGCAAGGATACCGCTAGAGAGGCGGCAGCAGCAGCGCCCCCCGCTATCGCCGCTGAAACTGTGGCTGAACCCGTGGAGCCAACTTCTGGCCCTCTGGCAGGAATGGCGGTCCCGCAGATTCTCAATGAGGCAAAGGCAGCGGACGCGGTCCCCGAAGACGGAGTCCTGACTGAGACCCAGAAAGCGGCTATTGATTTCAGAGAGGCGTTGGGGGCTGAACCTGTTGCAGAACCTGTTGCAGAACCTGCCGCTGAACCTGCGGCTGAACCTGCCGCTGAACCTGCGGCTGAACCTGCGGCTGAACCTGTTGCAGAACCTGCGGCTGAACCTGTTGCAGAACCTACGGAGGAGCCGGTTGCAGAACCTACGGAGGAG
>TARA_R100000808_G_scaffold25034_1_pt1 | contig 25725 bp, 34 predicted proteins | sample TARA_R100000808 | Tara Oceans TARA_R100000808 (sample SAMEA2622852) | marine metagenome | biome: marine biome (ENVO:00000447); feature: marine epipelagic mixed layer (ENVO:xxxxxxxxx); material: "saline water (ENVO:00002010), including plankton (ENVO:xxxxxxxx)" | depth 140 m | reverse complement strand
GGAGAAGAGACAGAGCTTACCGCTCCACAGCAAGAGGAAGAAGCTGAAGCAGCCAAGATGGATGCTGAAAGGGCAGAAGCTGATAGAATTGATGCATTAGGTGCGCCAGAAGGTGTGCATCCTGCTATATGGCAAGAAAGAAAGAGACGTCAAGAGAATTGGATCGAGACTAATCAGCATAGATCTCTTAAAGATTTAAAAGAAATTGCTCAAGGTAGAGGGTTGGATGTTTCCTTACTAAACACTAAAGAAGATGTTCTAGACCTTATTAGAGATAATCCAACCCCTTTAATGGAAGAGTCAATTAGTTCTGCAAAAAATAGAGCATACCTTGAAGACTTGAAGGATAAACATGATTGGGGCATTGATTATCAAGCCATTAAAGAAACTAAACTTCCTTTAGCGGATGATGCACAGGAATGGGCTGATAGGGTTAAAGCTAAGCTAAGAGAAGACTTCCCTAACATAGCAGGGAAAGAGGTAGATCAAATAATTGACCATCTCTCAGGAGAAGAGCAGGCAGGGCGTGCATTCAATACTATTGCAGAGTGGGCTAAAGGAAAGGCTACTGTAGATACAGCTCCGCACGAGTATTTTCATATACTAGTTAAAGCATTGAGAGGTCATCCTCTTATTGAAAAAGCATTACAGGATATGAAGACTGAGGAGCAGTTAACTCAATATGTTGGAGAATACTATGCTAATGCATTAAAGGACGCTCCTGGCAGCTTAAAAGCTAGAGTTAAAAATTTCCTTCGCAAGTTCTGGGCTCATGTCAAGAAAGTATTTGGAAGGCCCTCTCAATATATTGCACAGAAATTTGTAGAAGGTGATCAGCTATTTCAAGTTGGTGAAGAGATTGCAGTAGAGGCTTATAAGCGTAAAGGAGCTCAACATGAAGCTGCTTCTACGATACTATTAAACCAACTTGTTAAAAAATATGGACTTAAATGGACTCCTCATCCCACTGACAAGTCACGTATTGGTAATATTGTAGTGCCAGAAAACCTTAGAGGCAAAGGCTTGGGGACTAGATTTTTTGAATCAATCAAGGAGGTAATGGTAGGTAGGGGTGAGCAGATAATAAATATTATAGCTCATCCAGATTCTATTGACTTCTGGAAGAAGATGGGATTTGAGTTTTCATTTACTCCATTAACTCGCTTTGAAGATGATTCTCCTCAAAGTAGATTGTTAAATTTCTTAATTGATTATGGATTTGAAGTCAATGACGTACAGGAGCTGTTTGTAAATCTAGCTAACAAGAGAGTTGATCTAAATAGGCATGATATAAATCACGTATCTAAGGTGATGGCAGATGCATTGTCAGAAATGCTTAGTTATTCACAAGATTTTTACGATATAAGAGAAGCGGTAAAGGACACTGATAGGTATAAGAATGCAATTGAGCAGATATATAAAGACAATCCAGATATCAATGGTAGGATTGCATTAAGATTAGCTACTAAGGAAATATTCCAAGACCTATTACAGTCTGGCTTTAGTGAAAGACTTGCTAAGGAATTAAACGTTAGCGATAGCTTATTAAAACGTATTAAGGTATTTGTTCAGAAGGTATTAGATAGTCTTACTGGAGCAAATTGGAGCGTTATACAGCCCGCTATTAACAAGATTGTAGACAATACCTTTAAGCATGAAAGTTTCGTAGCAACTACTAAGAAACCTGGATATGTTCTAATAGATTTTCAGGAAGCTTTTGATATGAATCCGATCGCAAAAGATATTATGACTAAGATCGGTACTGCAGATGATATTATATTGACAGGAAGTATTGCTTATTCTACCCAAGGCTCAGTCTATAGACCTAAGGATTCTGTAGTGCATGATCTTGATTTTGTCAATATAGGAACTAGAGAATCAGCAATATCCTTAATTAAAAAGCATTTCAAAGGAGCTATCGAGGCTTATTCATTTAGCTTACCAGGAGGAGCTAGTACAGATACATTCCTTGTACCTCCATCTGGGCATAAAGTATCTGACATTAAGCGCAGAAAAGATGGGAAGAAAATTATATCTTACAATGTAAGAAATGCAAAGAACGAGATTGTTGGCACTTATAAGCTTGATTATAAGATGAATGATGCTGGTAATATTATATCAGAGACAGAAATTAAGACTGGCACCGAAGCTATGTTAGTGGACTTCTTTTCTGGCCCAGAGGCTCAGGGAAGAGAGAATCCAATTATGCATGACTTTGTAGGCTCTGATGGAAATAGGTATCAAGTCCAGCTTGCTCATTATGAAGATCCATTTAGAGCTAAATTAAGTTATAGTAGATTTAAAGATATATGGGATTACAATCGCTTCATCCCAACAGACAAAGGTCCTCAGAGAATGCATTATACAATTCCAGCAGAGGAGATGTCTCTTGGACAGATAGACTATCAACAGATAGAGCCTGGAACTGAGGCTGGGAATCAAGCTTTAAGAATATTTGACAATGCATTAAATGCAATGCAGACAAAGCTGGGCAAGTCTTTTAATATCAAAAAATATATAGCAAAATTAGCTGAAGAGATACCATTTGATATGGCTGCTATTTTTGATGTATGGGCTAATCAGCATGTTCAGATTGGCAAGATAGTAAAAAGAATGCATGCGATGAATGATGTTTATGCTACAAGAGAAGAGTTCAATGATGCATTTGATGAGATATATGCTGCTGTTGAAGAAGATTTAAGCTTTATCCCTGGAAATGATAATGATATAAGAGCTAAGCATGGAGTTAGTACTGAATATACCTTCATGAGGGAACTGGGAATTAATATACCTCACAATAAGATGATATCATTACTGAGTTCTGTATTGCAATTCTTAAATCAACCAACCCTTACTCCTCAAGAAGCTTTTGACGCATGGGGTGAAGGTCCTTTGCAAGTAGCTACAGGGTATAGGTACTCAGATTTTCCTTCAGGATCTATAGAAAGAAGAAGGATTAAACAGTTCTTTGTGCGTACTGCTTCTACTGTTACTGTAAATCCTGCATCTGGTATCACTCCTAGGAGAAGGAACTTAGAATACCGAACTTCTGGAGAGCTTGTAATAAAAAGGAATAAAAGTAATTTTACAGAAAAGTCAAACTCTACTAGAGATCAGAATTTAATATATGAAGCTACCAAAGCTGATAAGAAGTGGGGAATGCAAAAGCCTGTATTCTTGAACCTAAAAGATATATATGAAATAGTGACAAAATATGGCAAGGCATTTACCGATAAGTTTGTAGATGTTCTGTCTGATGATCAGATTAAGCAGTTGCAAGTGTATGCATTAAATAACTTTACTTATGAAGACAGACAAGGTGTAATTCACGGATTAGCTCTTATGTCTACCAGAGGAGATTCTGGGCATATGATGTTTGCTCCTATATTAGATCGCCATATGTCTATCGCTAGAAATGAAAATCAAATTAAAGCATATTGGAAAGCTCAAGTGGTAGGTGGCTTTATAACAGAAGATCAGATGCTTAACTTTATGGGTTACAGAATTGACAAGGATGGTAACCATGTAAGAAGCAAGGCAAGATACTCACAGAAATGGCTAGCTGGAGAGATTGCTAGATATGAAATGATGAGAAGATTGATGCCAGCAAATATGATTAATAATGGTGCAGAATTATTTAGACGTATCAAGATTGCTACTACGCCAGTATTCACTTCCCCTCTTATGAGAGGTGCAAAAGCTGTGCAAATAGCTACTAATGAAGCTGAAAGAAATCAGATAGTATTTGTTGACCGTAATGGCAATGAAGGAAATATGATGGATATAATAGCTGGTATGGGCAATAAGAATCGTACTGATGGTGCATCCATTATTAGCAGTACATTTACGAATGATATGCACGAAGCATTTGGAAGCAATCCTTTAATGAGGCTATTCAAGACAGTTATATGGAAGGCAGATCTATCTCTTGCTGTTAAGCATGAAATGTTTGAACCTGAAGCTGGAATGAAAATTATCAAGATAGGGAAAGATGGTAATAGGCAGCTATTAGCAGAAGTTGACGACAATGGCAGGATATATCAAGTAACTGCAGAAGGCAGGAATGAAGTTGATATACTTATGACAGATGATGAGGCTAAGATATCGAACTATAAATCTGGAGAGATTATTGATATTGCAGGTGAGGAAATAGGGCTTATAAAGTATCACGAGCCAAAGAAGACCGCAACATTCGGAATGCAATGGACTAACTATGTTCATGATACAGACCTGGTAAATGATTTGAAAGGCTTTATGATGCCAAGAATTAAGGAGCGATTAAAGAGCATATTTACACTGACTGGATCTAATACATTTAATGCATCTACCTTACTCAAGTTTGCACAGAGTGTGCATTCAGATTCTCCACATGCAATGACCACTGCATTATTAGAGAAGTTTAAGCTAGGATTAGGAATGCATGCTGATGCTATGGGTATGTTAAATAAGATTTTAAGAACACAGGTCATAACCCCTGCATTATCTCTTAATAATGGTAAAGGTACATATGTAGATCTTGCTCCAGATTATTTCAATACACATAATGATGATGAAATCACATTAGCTGCTACAAATGCTCATCAAGTATATGTTGCTTATGCAAAAGAGAATGGTGGAACTGTTAATGAGGCTAAAAAGCTTAGTCTAAATGCAATAAACAAGTGGCTTGAGAACACAAAGATTTTGACATTGATACACAGGTCGCCAGTTCCATACGTAGGAGGTGCGAGAGTATTAAGAGTTAAGGCATTGCATAATAGAGGAGGGCAAGCAATTGTTTCAGATAATGTCTCTATTAAGTTACTTGAAGGTGACTATGACGGTGATGCAATACAGGTTGAATTTATTCCCGATGATCTAGCTACTAGTATTCAGCAGTTTTTACTAGATGCAGAGGCTGCTAATAGAATGAAAGCTATTTCACTTCCAAGCATGGCTAGAGAGATAGACCTTTCTAAGGCAGAAAATGTTAGATTGTTAACACAAATGTTCCAGGTAGGGAAAAGATCTGTAGGGCAAATAGCTGCATTACAAAATGTATTAGGACAGCTAAACCACAATTTCAATGGAATTAAACTTAATGATGGCAATCAGATTAAGGTTCATAAGCTCCTGGATCAAGTATTGTTTCCTGAGATGAACGATTCAATGACAATGGAAGAGCAGTTACGAATCTGGTTGCAGGCTGCGGTAGATAACCATAAGCATTTGTTATTATCTGAATGGAACTATTCCAGAGATAAACTTATATCTAGGTTGTTCTATATCGCAGATGAAAATGGTAACTGGAAATCTGAAATAAATGAAAATAATACTGAATATATGGACTTAATAAAGCCCATTATATCAATAAGTGCATTAACTAGAACTATCCGTAGAGGTAGAGGCTTTGATCATAGTCATTCAGTTACATCATTATTAAAGGAAAGCAAGAAACTATTAGACTATATTAATGATCGTCAAGGATATTTAATGGATAAGTATGATGGAAATGAAGCTCTAAGTGGTCTAGTAAGCTCAGTAGAATTTAATGATACATTATCTCCATTAGAAGAGGTGACAGTAGAATTTGCTAGACAGTGGTATGGAGATGAGAGAACTGGTATCGCATCTTTAGCTGAGCCTAATAAAATCTCCCCAGTTGAGTATGAGCAGGATGTGTATAATACAGTGCACTTGCAATCTATGGCAGATCTTGAAGAAGATATAGATACTTTAATGCAAGAAGCAATGGATAATGAGCGCATATATCATAGAGAATTGACTGGAGAAGAGATTACTGATAAAGATCTAGAGCAAAGTATTGCAGATGGCACATCTTATGCTAATCAAATGTGGAACTCGAAGGGAGAAGGTGAGAATCTAACTGGAGAAGGATATGCATCTATAATGGAGCGTATAGCTGAAAATAATGAAGCTGTATCTTGGGATTATAATCCAGATCTCATTAGATTTACCTCTTGGTGGGGAGCTGCTTATATGGAGATGGGACCTTTAGGACAATTCTCAGCAACTATTGCATTCTTAAGAGGGTTCGCCCAATTGGATCAACAAGGCAAGCTAATGTACACAGTACAACGCAATAATCTGCCTCCAGTATCTTCAGAGCCAGACCTTACAGTGTTAGATCCTGTATTAATGAGCAAGTATTTAAAATTATATAATAAAAAGATTAAGGATATTGAAGGACGTAGTGAATCAGCTCGTAGAGTTGCATATGATCCTCTTTCAAGAATCCTTAAAAGGAATTGTTAATGGATAAATGCAACATAGCCACTAGAGCATTAAACGCTATAGAGACAGAAGCTAAGAGCTTTGAATTACAAACTGAACAATATGTAGATAGCTCTATAGAAGCTGATCCAGAGCATCCTAGATATGCTAATAGTAAGATAGCAAAAGCCATCATTAAAATTGGAAGTAAGCTATCTTTTGGAAATAAAGAATCTCGTGCTAAAGCTATAAATAAGATTATGGGATCTCTTCCAGAGCGTGAACAAATAGCTAATAAGATAAGGATGCTTATCGAAGCTAACCAGCATTTAGCACTGCCAATTGTCGAAGAATTACATGCTGATGCTATTAGCTTAGCCCCTATGCTCAAGAAGAAAGTAATAGCGATCAATAAAGATACTCAACAGAGAAAGCTATTACTATATAAGCTACCTATTGGAACTTTAAAAAGATATCTAAGATTTACAGAGGCATGGACTAGTGCTGATGGATCTAGATGGGATAATTTATGGTATAGAGGGGTTAGACTTGGATGGGGTGTTACTAGAAAGCTTAGATTTACTGAAAACTCTGGTGCATATCACAAGGTATGGAAAGCTACACAGGACTTTGCTGATAATATAGCTGGACATATACATAAATTTATGAACCCTACTGATGAGAGCATTGGAATGACTCGTATAATGAATTCAGTAGAAGGGGTGTATGATCATGCAGATATAGATGGAGATTTAAGAAGCGCTTGGGAAGCTGCAGGATTTTATGGTGGTAGGACAAAGGAACAGGGAGCTCAGAGAATTGTAGAATTATTTACATGGATGATGCATGGTCGTGTTGAATATGTAGATGATAAAAGAGCTGCTAAAATGACTAAAGAGAAACCTGGTAGGCCTTCACGATTAGTGTATGAGCATGGGGCTGGATGGTATATTAATCAATGGTGGGCTCCTACTTCGGAAAGTTATGATAGTGGAGATGTTATTTTCGGATGGCAGAATCCAGTACCTCTTAGATATGATCCTAATATTCACGGTACTGTAAAAGATAATAAAATGACAGATCAAAAGGGTAGATTGAGATATGATACCCTAGATATGATAATGAATATGCCTCCACTTACAAGTACAATGCTCGCACAATTAGATCAATACGTACAAGAAGCTAGAGTTATTATGGATCAGGCATTTGAGCATTTTAAATCTCAATCTGAAGAGAGCTTCCTAAGGGTATTAAATGCATTAAGGACTCATTTCCCAGGGAAAAGCGTTGAACAATTGAAAAGGGCTATAGTAGATGGAAAGCTACATGATGAGCAGGGGAATATAATATGGTCTCATGAAGATATATCCAGGCTAGCAATGTTAGAAAATGAATTTACTAAGTGGTCGTTAGAGCAACCATTTAAGCCAATGATGGGAGATATGGCTACATATAAGAAGTTCTACTTTCCTTATATCTATATGCCAGAAAAGTTTGTTTTCATTATAGAAGACGCTATTGATTCTATGGAATACGCCTTAAGCCAAATCCAAGATGCGAAAACAGCTGTTACAGGTGATGAACTAGTGAAATTAGAGGCTCAGGAAGATGCATTAAAGACGTCTATTGCTAACCAAAAAGCAATGAAAGAAGAGTTATTAGAGACAGATGAAGATGCATTAGATGGAGACAAAATGGTCACTCGTACTAGAGCTAAGCACTTCAAGCATGTTAGTAATGCCTTTGATGTTCTTAAGTCTCGTACAGATCGCGGTGTATTTAGATCTTATTTAGAGCATACAGCTCGTAACATAGAGAGAAACAATCTTACTGCCGCATTAATAACGGCCATGTCTATGACAGATATGCCAGGAGTATCAGATGCATTCTCCTCTTTATATAAAGCTACAATGGGAAGGAAGGATGCACGATCATTAATGTTTGGAATGGACCTCTCTGATCAAAATATAAACCCTCGAATGGTAAGAGGCTTAAAGATTTATAGAAAATTTCTCAATTTAATGTTATCTGGACCTACTAGCGCTATAAGGCAAGCCTTTGGAAATATTGAGAAAGTAGTTAAGTCAGGTCTAGGATCATTTTTAGATGCATCAAAATATTATACCCAAAATAAGGATGCACTCTCGCCTATGCTTGAAGAGTCTGGGGTGACTTTATTTAATGAGTTCTTTACTAACTCTATTGTCAAGGAACTTGAGGCAATGGAAATGGAGAGAGATAATATCAACAAGATGGTTGCTGAATATCTATCTTATTTTGATAGACGGAATAAGGGTACTAGCATTAAAAATGCAGAAAATATATTGAAGAAGAATCTTACAAAGCTGTGGGGAGTAAAGCTAAAGTGGGAAAACGTATTAGATCAGGAAGAGGCTTCACAATTCGATGCCAAATTAAGGCAGGAAAAGATTCAAAGAATAACGAATAAAATTACAAACTTTGCTATCAACAACGAAGCTATATTGAGAGATATGGTGAGAGAGAACCCTTCAATGTTAATTCTTGCTAAGCGAGGGGAAGATATTGTAAGGAATATAAGGAAGCATTTTGGTAGGGCAGGAATTATGTCCGATATGGAACAGCATATACGTTCCATTTCTTTTATACTAGGAGTGCAAAATGCACAAAAAGCTGGAGAAATTCCTTCTGGTAATATGTGGGAATTGACTGGCCGAGATAGAGATTTGGCCATTTACTATGGTAGGCTTGCTACAAATATGCAATTTGATTTTAGCATGAGTAGACAAGGTGTAGGTGAGGCATATAGAGGTGCATTGGGATCTTTATTTAGTCAGTTTTCTGTATGGAAGTCACAAAAAGCAGCATCTGATGTAGAATTATGGAAGAATGCTTTAGACGCAGTTAATGCAGATAATAAACTGTCTGCAACCATAAAGCTTATGTTTAGAGATATATGGAGAAACAATGACGTCTTAGCAAATTCAAAACCTGAGGTCCTTAGACTGAAGAGATGGTTTCTTACTCACTTCTTAATAGAAGGATTAATGCAATCAATGTACGTATTACCAGTATTACCTGATGTAGCAAGAAGTGCATTTTATCTCTTAGGTGCTCGCAATCTAGGAGGCGCAGGATCTCCCATAGCTGCATTAATATGGCTACCAATACTAGCCGCAATCGCCATGTCAGATGATATAGATGATCCATGGGATGACGCTAAAGATCTCGAGAGATTAATAGCTTATCACATAAGGTCTCTACCTGGTGCAGGCGTAGGGGCAGGCTTCTTATACGATGCATTCGCATTATTTGCATTAATTGCAGGTAATGAGGAAGATGCAGCTAAATATAAAGCTAAAGGTATGCTTGGTTATTTATGGCCAGAGCCTGTTACTGGAGCAATCATTAAAGAAAGTCCAGCTCTTATGAAAAAGATAGCTAACTAGTAGCTACAAACAAATTTGGATTTTTTAATATCCTGATTATTTCTGAATCAACTTCCTGCTCTAATGCTTCTTCAAGCGTGGAATGAATGAAATAAGATTCTTTCCAGAATTGATCATTAATTGATGTAGCTTTTCTTCCTATCTTTTTTGGATTATAGATATCCATTCGTCAAGTGGTATTAATATATAGGGTGATTGTTGGTTTCTTTTAATTACTAATGCTGGATTGCAATCTTTCTGCACATTATCTTCAGCTTGTTTAATACATTTCCAGACATTAAGTCTTTCTACATTTTTACATTCAATACTGTAAGGAATAAGCTTACGAGCTGCAGGCGAGAGAACGATATCCTCCCCTGTCATGCCCATTATTTGCGACTTTATATCATCCTCTTCGAGCAAAGAGTCAAATGCAGCCCGTAGCTTATCTCGTACCAGGTTTTGGAGTCTTCGACCTTTTGCTTTAGAAGATTTCGGACTTGGCATCCTTCTTCATATCCTCTGTATCTTTTGGTCTGTCTGTGTTAATGCTAACGGCAAGGCTAAATGATTCTTTACCGAATTTAACCTTACGCCACATTGCTATGTTTACCTTATCTCCAGCGAGTATGTCTTCGCTAAACTTTATGTCTCCTGTAAACATTGGGAGATTATTCTGGCCATTAGATTTCTCATTCTTATTGAGCCATCCATTACCTAACTTTTTCCAACTCATGAAGTTCCTCTAGGTTTTTAGTTCCAAGTTCACGCTTTACACATTTCACACATATAGCTATAGGCGATGTATCGACAAGCAAATTAATAGCAGCTGGATGTGGGTAAAGATTGTAAAGCTTTTGTTTTTCTTTCTTAGTACCACACATCTTGCATTCAGTGTGATATTTTAGGCCAAGGGCCTCTAATCGTTTCATTTGAATAGTCTAAGGGTATCTTAGTTTAGGAAAGATATTTAGTAGGATACAAGAAGTTTTTGCGAGCACTAGGAAAAATAGGAAAGACCCAATGCTCGCTTTAGGAGTTAGCATGAACAACTAACACGATTTAATCTTGTTCTATGGTAGGTAAGTATGAATGCAGAATCTGTTCCAGGATAGCAACTCTTTCTTTGAGCTCCTCATTCTCTTTCATCAGTCTCTGTACCATTTGTAATAATTCTTTCATGGGTGGGGTGGGGAGTAGGTTGAAAAGGCAAGGCCCACTCCCCGTGTTCATTAAGGTTTAAGTTTGCTAGACATTCTATTTGCTTTACCATGATGATGCCTTCAGCTTTTGAGCTCTCGCTCTGTTATATACATTCTGCTTTTCCTTTCTACATGGATTGCATAGATTATGCTTAAAAGCACCAAATTGATAGAACTGATCTTTAGGCTTTTCTATATTGCATTTAGGGCACATTCTCATTTCTTCACCTTCTTTATTTCAAGCCAACCACTATCAAAATCTTCAATAGTGATAGCATAGCCAAGTTCTTTTGTTAATTGCTCTATAACAGATTCTAACTTGCTAATTCTGTCGTCAAGTTTCCTTATGTGCTCTCTGGTAGTTTTCTTACTACCCGCTTCCCATAAGTGGTATTTCCTAATCCTCATTATTTATCTCCTTAAATCTTACGATATACCTCTATTAGGTATTAACTCCAGATTGAATTAAAGGGGAGAGAATGCTTACGTGTCTCGGTTTCCGCATATCCGACCTCTCCCCTTCGTTATCTCTAACCTCTTGTGAGATTTTCTTGTCTGCTTGCTTAAGGTGAAGCGTAACCTTTCTTTTCCGTCTATTGAAAAGACTAATCTGGCACTCCAAAGCCGTATTCATCTTTTAAGCGTTTTAAGCTCTCTTTTATCTTATGTAATGGTGCACTCTGGGAATCATTAGATATCTCCTCTAATGCCCCTTCTTGCTCTTTATTTAGCCATTCCTGGTTATACTCATCAGCAGTAGTAGGTTCATAGCCATAATTATCTATAACTAACCTTAACCTTTGATCAACTAATGGCTTTTCATCATCTGGTATGAAATTCCAATAATCCATAAGAATATTAAATGCAGCTTTGTAATCAGGTTCCATTTTATGCTATGCCAAACTCAGATTTAAACTGTTCATGCAATTTAATCTGATTGTTCATTCTAAACATAGGTGGAGTAGTCTTTAATGCTTCTGTACATGCATTGTATAGTCCCCATGCATTTCTGTCGGAAAATGCTTCATGTTTAGGATTTAACCATTCCTTTTTAACTACTGGCAATTGTCTTTCACGCAATACACCTCTTCCATATAACCTTCCTATCATGCCAAATGCCATATCATTATTGCAATCCTCACTCTTAAATGCTAGTGAATCAGAGTGCAATGTATGGAACTTTCCTTCAGCATTGGCTATAGCATTAAAGATCAAGCCCTTTAGCTCATCTAATATACGACCTCTGTGCGTTCTCATTACAACAATTTCGCCACTCATCATTAGGTTCTCACATACAAATACAGACGCTCCGCTACAAATGCCTAATGACATAGATTTATCATAAGAATTCCTTATTCCTATACTTAAACCTAGATCATTAATAGGATTTAAAGATGAATCTAGAACCTGTTTATAAGTTAATGTACCAAACATTTGCTTACCATCTCTAGCTATGCCATACTTCTCTACATGCAATTCATGTGATGGCATCATCCTAGACGCAATATCTTTCACATTATCGACAAAGTCTGAATGCGATACTGGTACATATGATTTTGTTTTTTCTGGTAATTCGATAGTAGAAAGGAATCCTTCATCTACTATATTGCTACTTACTAGTGTAGTTTGCATTATTTCTCCTATTTAAGTCCTGTTACGAAGTCTTTCTTTATTAGTCTGACTCCAGTGATTTCATTGCCACTTTTTAGCTCTTTAAGTATACGTTTCTTATCAAGCTTTTTAGTGATTACTTCAACCCAATATTGCTCAGGGATCTTAGATTCATCAATTATATCTACAGCTCCTTGAGATTCTCGTACCTTTAAAGGGTTTAAAGCACTGTGTTTAGGTAACTTATTAGTAAGCTGGAATTGACTTACTACATATCCCTTAATACGTTCTTGCTCATTTTTCAGGAACTTTACGTATCTTTGCGCTTTCTTTATTTGATGGTCAAATATTTCTATTTCCTTATCAAAGTCTTGATAGAAGAAATATATCCCATCTTCCTTCTTTGCCTGCTCATCCCTAAGTTCATCAATACGTTTCTGTAAATCTTCTTCTTTAAAGATTTCATATTCTGTCTTAGCTATAAGTAGGTCTCTGCTAATATCAGCTAGCGATCTCTGCATTTATTACTCTCCTTTGGTTATTTGTTGGCTTAGTGATCTTTTCTTTTGATGGTTTCAGTATTACATTATCAACATCAAACCTCATATTTAGAGATTCTCTTTCTCGATTAGCTATAGTCATTACATCTACATGCTTAAGCAATCCATCTTCATTCTTTCGTCCAGTTACACCTATTATCTTATTTGCATTATATGCAACACGGAATGAACCTCTAGTTGATGCAATATTCTGGCCTTCCCTAAAGGATTCTTTACCTATTTCTGATACAGCAAATACAACAAGATTCTTTTGTATTGCAAGCTCCATTAACGCTTGAGAAGCTTCTTCCACTTTCATATTGTTATCTTTATGCGCTGAATGAAATAAGCCCATATGGTCTACTACAACTATTTCGGGCTTGGTAGGCTGCATATCTATCCTCTTACTTAGTTCAAATGATCTACAAGGATTGAAATCAATTGTAAGCCATTTAAATTTATCATTCATGCTAACACCTTGTCTATAGGAATCTGTAACCTCTTCTTCTGACATTCCAGTTTCCATCATAGCAAATCTTAACATCATTTGACGAGGAGACATTTCCATCTCTAAGAAGTATGTTTCTTTCTTTAATCCATTAAGCCAGTTCTGTAACAGCATGGTTTTCATAGACTTAGGTGGACCTTGAACTATTACCACCTCTCCTGGATAGATAGGAAATTTCTTTCCATATAGAGCTCCTATATCAATAGGTTCTATATCTGATTGAATGAATTCCATTAGTAGCTTTTCCATAGCAGTTGAGTCTAATGCATTCTGATTCTTTTTTGCTTTGAATAGCTTGCATGTTGATTGGCAATATTTATCCATGATAGCATCATTACATCCGTAACGATTTCCTTGACCGCCATGACCATTATAGGTACTATCTACCAATCTGTCCATTTCTTTTGCAGGAAAATCACCATCTTTATCAACAGTCTTTCTCCAATGATCCATTACAATATCTACAATAGGCTTAGGGTATCTCCATCTTAAATGCGCTGAGATCCTTAAAGCTACAGCATGCCTAGATCCAGGATTAACATTACCCATCATTGCTTGAATACATGGATATTGATGCAAATCAGGTTGCTCACCCTGTAAAGGCTTTTTCAATTGTATTTTAATAGCTTCTTTTTTACGTATAGTGACATCAAATACTGGATTGCATTCTAATATTTTTACCTCAATCTCTCTTGGCTTCTTAGCTAGTTGGATTATTTCTTCAGGATGCAAATGCAATTCCTGCTGTGTAATATGCACTTTATATAGATTGGATTTACTATTTCTAGTATTTAACAGTCTGATAATACGTGTTTTATCTGTTACTGATGGATCAGCAAACTCGAAGATTCCTTTTTCTGTTAATGCATCTTTTACTTTCAGGTGCAAGTCTCTAGCACCTTGCCATAAAAATGCTTCCTGAGGTATTCCAAGATGGAATCCAGTTCCAGAGAAATAAACATTATAAGGTATCATTAAGTCATGCAAAGCTAATGTTAGACCGATAGTTTTCTGCCTTGCATCATCGACATCCGTACCATCAATATCAAGGAGGAATTCAGCAGGGATATAGATCTTCCCATCAAATCCAGATAGCTTCTTATTAGATTTAACAAAGCTCTTCACATATTCATCATAGTCATACAGACTCATGAAAGTATCTTTGTTAGTTCCATACCACTGAGGCACTTGTGATGATTCGACAAAATTGAATCTATTAGATAAGCTAAATGCCATTTCCTTTATCATGGCTTCTCCAATAATTCATCTTCTACAAGAGCTACATAATCAGGATGCATTGTTATCTTATTGGTACTTTCCTTACAAGGTTTAGGTACTATTTTATTGATATTCTTCCTGTAAGTTTTAGAGTAAGCTTGCCTCTTCTTCCATTCCTTACCCTGTAACTCAGGATTATCCATCTGAAGCTTTCTGGATGCCCTAGTTATACTTTCGGCACTAGGTAATCCGCTTACTATAAAGCTAAGTATTGATTTAGTATCTGGATAAGTCTCAACAACTCCCATTTCTTTCAATCGTTGATACCATAAATTAGCTATTAACCTAGGATTATTATCAGCAAGTGAAGGATCTTCTTCAATTAAGGATTTAACTGTAGGCATTATTTCTTTTACTTTCTTTGGCATGATCTCTCCTTATTCTAAAAGCAAAAGGGGAATGGATAACAGAAACAACCATCCCCCTCCGCTATCGTTATTTGTTAGCTAATTAAAATGGCACTGCTGCTGTCTCGGTAGTCCCATTTGTACTAGTTGTTGTAGTGTGACGTCTTTTGTGGTATCTTTCTACACTAGATTTAAGAGCTTTTACATCAGTTTCTGTAAAATTCTCACTTTCTACTGGAGCGATACGACCTACTGCATCAGTAAATTCATCTTCATTTTTATAGAAGAATACATTTACAGTTTTACCCTTTAGATGACGTGCATTATCATCTATAGTCGCAGTATTAGTGGCTTCGTCTACCTTTATTCCAGCCCACGCATGGTGAAATAAATTGGCAATACCAAATTCCTCACCTGTTTTTGTGTTCTTTGCTGACCATATTCTACATTTCAATGTATCTGGCATATCTTTAAAGAATAGATCAATATAACGATTTCCGTTATAGTCACCATCTACAGCATCATTTATAACAACTTCTGCCCAGCCTTCTGGGAAGACTGCTGTACCTTTCTTACTTAGATCCAGTTTTAGCATTATTTACTCCTTTGTTTATTGTTCTTAAGCTTAAGGTTTTTCCACTGCCAGGATCTCCTATGATTAATATCTTAGCTCCATCCCAGCCTTTGTCTTTTACAATGTTAGTTATAACACTGTAATCTTGTTCCATCTCTTCTGGTAATGATTGACTTCTGTCCTTGGCGTGACAATATTTCTCATCACGAGCTGTTACCCACTTGTAATGACGATTTCCTTTCTCGTCTTTAACAACTTTAGTGTATAATACAAAGTCAAACCACTTACCTAGATCATCTTTGGTACTGCCTTCAATATTTGGCATTACCTTTAACACGCCTTCATCATTATCTTCCTTGAGTTTGCCGTGTACATTACAGATCATTGAGATAGGGATTGCATTTAATAGGGAAAAGAATGCATCTAATTCAGCTTTCATTTCGCCCCATTGTTGTAATTTTAGCTTCTTAGCAGGTCCTGCCAGAGCTCTTTGGTATTTCTTAACTAGTTCAGTGACAGTATCTAAGACTATACAGTCTATATCTACTCCGTCTCTGCGTACCCACTTTTTATATCTTTGGGGTATTTCTAGTTCACCTACTTTGACAACCTCTTCAATATCTTTATAGTCAAATATCTTACCAAGCAGTACTTTGAAATCATTCCAATTTTCATACTGAAGCATTGGATATCCAAAAATATTAGAGATGTCTTCTTTACTTCCGAGGGACTTGTAGCCGTTCTCGAAATCGAGATAAAGAGTTTTCATATTTATTCCTTAGGTTTAGTAATCGAGGAGATGCATTCTTCTAATCTTGAGAGTATTCATACGGTCGATAATAGTATTCATCATCTTGTCTGTGACAATATTGCCAAATTCGGTTTCATTACCGACTCCTATAGTGACAAGGCGATCAATCGTATCTTCGTACGTCTCGATTATAAAGTTTAATACATCTAGTTCCATTGGATAGGGTAAATTTACTGCATTGTACCCTCTTCGACAAAGTCATTTTCTGCTGATAGCATGTATTTACCAGCAGTCTTAATAGCATCAGGATACTCACTTACGATCTGACTTAAAACGATCATACTAATCTCTGGTGTATTCATTCCATCTGTTATTATTCTAAAATTATCATCTGTAAGTTTAAAATATCCGATGCAATGTTTCTTCAGATAAACTGATACTATATCTTGCTCCACATCATCATAATTCCATTCTATCTTCATTTAGCCTCCTTATATTCTTCTAGCATTGCAACTCCACTACCTGTTAATACCACAGATAAGCCATCAAGAAGTTCTTTAGACTGGTCATAACCCATGATATAATCTAATGCTTCACGCTTCTTAGATTTAAGCTTCTCAATCTCAACACCTTCAGGAAACTGCTTGAATGCTTCTTCACATTCCTTCCTGCACATTTCCATTAGCTTATTTTTAACTTCAATCATGTCGTCTCTATAGTCAGACCAATTCCATTCATACCTATCACTTCCATATGATGAATTTTTAATATCATACTGTTTGCATAGATTACTCATTATGTTTGCAACTGCTTGTCTTGCTGTTTGGATATGCATTAATGCTTCTTGCAGATCTTCCAGGTTTTTCTTTATACCAAGATTTTCCACGAAGATATCGAACTGTTCGTTGACAAAATCAGCTTTCTTTAATGCAGCATTCTTTTCAAGTGGTCCAAGGTGTGTTGCGAATTGATCGTTAATACGTTTTGTAAAATAATCACGTTGTTGACTTGTTAGTTTTGCCATTAATCTATCACTCCTCTGGTTATGCCTGAAATATGATCATATTCCTTAACAATTCGTTGAAGATAGTATCCAGGCTCTAATGTTATAGTGTTATGCTCTTCATGCTTTAACTGGACAGGTTTGTTATGTACAATTAAGCCTTCATTATCTCTAGACCAGGTCTGTGATTTGCATAATGTTACTTCGGCATTATCCAGCATATCTTTCATATAAATAGCATGACAATGACCAGTTTCTTCACCATATGCAAGAGCGGCTCTTCTATGATGAGTTTTATCTCTATGATATAACCTTGCTTTATCGAAATCCTCTTCAGATACTTTATAAAGCACCACATCACCTTGTTGATATTTACCTTGTATGTTCATTGTTATTCTCCTTTGATTGTATTTTATTTAATCCAGCTATAGTTAAATTACTTCGCTCAATAAGCTTATCTATCTGATCCATCATTCCTTTTAAAGGGAATATATTATGTTCATTAATCAGATCTTTGATAGTCTCTAGAGTAGCAAGTAACTCTTTTTCATTATTTATGATATCTTCAAACATTTTGCTTCTCCCGTTCTTCTTTAATCATGCCCCATAAGAGCATGAGATACACTATACAGTCTGTTATGCGTCCTGTCACATCTTCTCTTTGAGATTTATGACCTTTAATAAATGCATTAATTCCATCTATATGCTTCAGGCAATATGTCATTAATACTTTCTTCCTATTAATGCCCATATCTTCTGCTATTCTGTGGAAATTAGCAAATATTTCATCAACATTTTGTGCATATTCTTTCTGTCCAGCATCTCTCATACTGCTTATGGCAGGCATGATTTCATTTTCCAGGAGAAGTTTAAACTCCTGTGTAGTCATGATTAAAAGGGTATACCGTGATGGTTTCTTATCCCATTCAAGATATAGTATTTTGCTTGAGCATCCAAAGTTCTAATATCTTCTTTTGCTTGCTTAGCTAAATCATCAGCAAACTTCCCTGTTAACTTAATAGTCACAGTATTGACTTTCTTTTTAGGAGTCTTGATAGCTTTTTTGCCTTCTGATTTAGTTAAAACACCATTAACTTGATTTTTCAAAGTTACCCAATGAGGATACTTCTTCTTCCAAGCATAGATAGTAGCAATAGTTGTATTATGTTTTTTCGCTATCTCTGAAATTAACCAACCTCTAGAAATCAATGACAATGCATTTTTCTTAGTTGCGCTTGAGTAGCGAAGTGCTGTTTTAGGTTTCATTATGTTCTCCATGTTATTTGTGATAGTATTAAATACCATATTACTAGAGTGAATGTTATTAAGATTATCCACACTAGCAATCTTGTTGTTATGCTATTTAAACTGCATAATTTTTCTATGATGTCATACATGATTTCTCCTTTATTTATTAATAGTTGCAATAAAGGGGGAGCTTAACGTAGCATTGCCGTTCACTCCCCCCTCATGTCCTCCAGCCTATTAAGCTGCACTACCTATCAACGGATGGAAAAACCACCTGAATGTTTACAGAAACGAGCGAACTCTCTTACATTCTCAACAGAAAAAGGATAGTGAGTCGCAGATGCTTTTCTCTTACCTTTACCATCACAAGCATTACATTCCATATGTGTACCAGCGCCTGTTTTTGGAGGTTTATTCCTGCTTCCTGTTCCTTCACATAAATCGCATACTTCCAGTTCCATCTTATCTAATTCTGCATTTCTATCTTTCTCCCATTTTTCTGCAAAACCGTTAACTATACTGTCTTCTAATCTCCTGGCTATGATATCAGCTTTATCTTTACTGATTTCATGACCATCATTGTAGCTACCTGCCTTTATATCGTCTTCATCAAAGATACGAAATGCCAATCTGCAAGTATATTCCCATAAAGGCCGCCACCACCAGACATTATTTCTAAAATATACACCAGGATTTTCATCTCTGTATTTACTGACAGCTATGATATTATCTTGACGCTCTTCTTCATTAAGATTAAAGAATTCGTCTAATGATATTTCAGGATCAGGTGACATAGTTACTGGATTAAGTCCGTATAAATCAAATCCCATCATTATCTCCTACGTTATGATATTTGGTTTATTATATTTCCAATTTGATGCAGTGGTTACTCTATCAACTCTTGAGTTAAAGTCTGCTGGATCTCCATTCTCACCATCTCTCCATGCTAAAGCACCTTTTACAGTTTCTTCTGGAATATAATCTGTATTATTATCAGTTTTAAGTGGCACTCCTTCTAAATGAATTTCACCAGTAGATGGATTTACCATTTTAAGATATGTAGCCCATTTCTCTCTTGAAGGATGTAATGAGCCCCACATTTTAGTCGAGAAAGAGGGAATAAGCACTTGAATAAGTTCATAGTGGCGGGATTTGTCAAGAACTTTAGTCTCAAAGTTTGATAAAACTCTTGCAAGGCCAACTTCTTCAATAGCTTGTTGTCTTACTTGAGCATTCTGCAAATTAAATACCTCTTTTGCATCCCATTCACTTAAAGTACCATTCTTTTTATGTTTCTTAAAGATTCTTTCAGCTTTATTCTGAGCATATCTCGCTCTAGCCAAAGCATTTTTACGATCTTTAGACGCTCTATCCCATTTTTGATAAGCTACTTTTGCTTTCTTGGTAATAGGAGTTGTTAATTCTCCTTTCCAATTAAAAGACATAGTTCTTTGAACGAGACATCTCTTGCCATCTAATTGTAATATTGGAGTGCCGTCAATGAAGCGCATATACACTCCATATAGTAGGTTTAAGCTAAAAAATGCATCCATATCCCAAGTATAATAAACAGGATGATTTAAGACAGAAGTACTGTATTCTCCTTTTGGTCTTTCATCTAATATAAAGTGCACACCATCAGGATTACATATGCATATTCTACGTCCCTTGTCAAAACCACGCTCCCAAGATCCTTCCTTATCAGCGAAGCTTTTATATGAAGCCGCATCTAATGCCCAAACTGTATTTTTCTTTATTTTCAGAAATACAAAGTGCCTCCATCTATTACGGACACCTCCTCTTGACTTTAGTGTTGATCCAATAGGATCATTTTCAATAAGATTCATTAATTGATAGTTCATATTATCTCCTGTTGATTTAGTGAAGGAGGGCCTTAGCCCTCCGTTATAGTTTTCTTTATTCCAGCTAAATAGTCCAGCTTATCATTCCTGCCTCTGTTATATTCTGTTGTAACTTCTTTATCCCAGCATTTAGAACACATGATAAACCCACTTTGTGAGATTTTGTCATTAGAATATAAGAAAGATGTATCACATTCTTCACAATCGTACATATTGTTATGAAGTAGGTGCAATACTGATTCAAGACCAGCGCCCACCACCATCATAACGATGGCAATGAGCACTGTCCATTCAATTGGATTGCGAATGATAAAGAGCGTAATTTCATTTATAATATCAATCATCATCGCTCCTCTTCACACCTGATACTTCCAATAGACTATCTATTGTTTCCTCTACTGAAGAAGGATTGAACAGATATTTTGAAGGAAGATCTTGAACTCTTATTGTTGACTCTCTAATATTGATTTCAAGACCTACTAAACCTTCAGTATCAATAGTATCACCACGTTCTTTTGGTTGATCGGGTATAGTTTTTACATTATACACTTCACCAAATTTCTCATAAATAGTGAAAGAAACAAGTCCAATCATACCTTTAAGATCTGACATTATTGCATCACGATCAAATCCTGATCGCAGATTTCTTACCATTAACTCACCGAACTTATGGCATAGTTCAATATCTTTAGCTAAGTCAGGATCAAGATTGGAGATCATGAAAGTATCTCCTTCTTGAAGTTTAATTTTAGGGTTGATAGGTTGTAGTGACATTTATAGTCTCCTTATTTTAAGAGATACTCAGATTCTGAGCACTCGTTAGTGTTGATAGATTTATCCGTAATAATTTCTTCATCTACAAAGCCAAAGACAGTAACAAGGTCTTCAAGAGCTATTTGCAATGCATAATGCTTCCATATTGCTTTACTGATAAATAAATTCATACTCCCATTACCTTACTAAGATCTTGCAAAGCAGAGGAAGGTGAGCCATTAATAAGCTCATTATTTGAAATCTTTATCAAGACCTCAAGCTCATCTGGCTTCAATTCCAAGAGAGTAGCAGAAGCAGACATAATGATAATTGCAGCTTCTTCTGCATTAGCTTTCATCTCTTCCATTATTTCTACTTCAGCTTGAGTTTCATCAAGTATGGTAAGTAAGAGCTTCTGACTGTTTATCAGATGCATTATACCCTTAACAATGTTGATACAGTTTTCTTTTTTCAGATTGATTTCCAAGGTTCTATTCCTTATGTTTATTGTGATAGGTTGAAATTAATGAGAGAGACCACTCTTAAGGCTGTGAACTGGATTTAACCATGACCTATTAACGGATGGTGGTTTTAGTAGCCAAAACTCCTTAAGACTACTGTGAGATTCGTAACTCTCTCAATTTAGTGAGTGAATAGCTGTATTAAGCCCAAAACCAGCGGTATAAGCAAGGATCGTGACCTTACCGATACATCTATCCACTCGGGTAGAATTAATCTTCAAATAGCTCAAATGTTACATAATCATAGAGCTCTGTTGTGTACATCCCAAGCGTTACAAGTTCAATGATAGATTCTATTAATCTACAGATAGAATACAACATGCAAATTAAATAGTCTTTCAAGTTAGGATGTCGTTGTCTTTTCAATATCTTCATAGTAGTTTCTTTAACCAAGGTTTTAGTCTAAGCCAATCACCAATAGAATTAATTGTATTATTCATTACATGATTGACATACCATTCTCTTTGCTCTTTATTCATCCTTCTCCTTCGCCAAAGCATCTTCTTTGAGATGTATGTCGCATATCAGCCAGCCATCTTCAAGGTCACTGATAGGGTTGTTACAGCCATCTATCTTGCAGTGAGTCTGTTTGTCTTTATTCAAGATATTATTCCTTTCTTTGATTGATAGGTAAGAGACAAGGGGACGTCTGTTAAGATATCCCCTGTGTCTAGTATGGAGTCTACGGCATTATTATGTAGTAGAAAGAAGGGACGAAATGTCCCCCTATGTTGTCTTCGCAGAGGCTGTGCTCGCAGTCTTCGTCTCAGGTTTGCGGGTAGCAGACGCCTTGTACTCGTCCTCGGACATGATGTAGTTGTCCTTTGTCTCGGGACCTGTGTAGATGTATGCGAATTTGTCGGCTCTCTGGTGGTCTTCAACTCCACTGCCGAAGTAGACTTGGCATTGTGGTGCACCATCTACTTGTTGCTTTGCAGGTTGCATCACCCTTTGCTGTCCAGACTTGTTTGGTGCCTCGTAAGTACGCAAGGATGTAGAGTAGAATGGTTGACCCATTTTTTCAGACCATTTGAGTGCTGCTAAGAACCAATGTTTCATTGTAATGTCTCCTATTTTAATTGAAAGTTAACGAGTTTCTATTCAAGAAAAACCCGTGCATACCCGATGGTGTTTGAATTCTAGTCACACACTAAAATCCCCCAATTTTTGAAACTTCTCCTCCTTATTTGTGATGTAGCTCACATAGTTGCAAAGTTAACGCAATCCATATATATTTACCTATAATCAAAGGGGACGTAAATGCGTGCTTGGTCTAGCATACTTGAATTTCTTAAAGGCCTTGCATTGCTTGGTGAGAAAATGAAAAGAGATGAAATCTTTCAATCAATCAGATGGCTTAATCTTGGCATGGGGATAATAAATATGTATTACTATATGCTCGGTGCTGGAGTGATTATACTGTCTATCGCAATGCTGAATATAGGAGCATGGATATTCACTAGGAAGAATTAACTAGTGGGAAATATCCTCCTGGCCTTAATTTTCGCGGGGGTAATGTGGTATGGAGAAATCTATCTAGAATATTGCCCAGGGGGATCTTACACCTGTCCAAGCTATTGTGATGTAGATCACATTCACTTAACTGGAGATTGCATTGAAAACAAAAAGAACAAAGCCAACGAACAAAGACTTCCAAAGAGTCATCCAGAGACTAGGATTTGACGTTATGGCTATCAAAAGCCAAGTAGGAACTATAACCGAATTTTTAACTGACTATCTAGACTTCACAGGAACTAAGGATGCATTTGACAAGTTCATTAAAGAAAAGGTCGAGTCTGAATCTGCAGATGTCGAAGACACAAACCCCTAGGGGTTTGGATTGCTTACTCAATTTCTACGAAATTATCGCAAGCACCCTTCAATGTTGTTTTTAAAGGACTTAGCTGATTTGCATCATATCGCTAAAAGTATGTAAAATATGTTACTGTATTTACGCTTAAGATGCAACAGAGCGTTCGGGCTAAGGCCCTCACTAATAAGCGTAAGTAGAGGAAAGGAATGAAGTGAAGATATATCATCTGATAATCGCATATAATGATCGGACAGAAGAGGTTGAGTATATTCAAGAGCATATAGAAGAGGAACTTCCTGAAGGTGTTATGCCTGTAGAGATGGAGATGGAATTGGATGATGAGTATTTTGACGATGAAGAACTTATAAAGCTGATTAATGAAAATGGGCTTGGTGAGGCTTGAGAACTTTTAAAGTTAGCGGCATAGAGCATCAAGTCTATGATCATGAGGGTGAGCTACCTGAAGACTTTCACTATATTGATAATTGGAGAGATGCTGAAATGGGTGATTGGGTGAAAGCTGATGATGAATGTTACATTCAGGTATTAAGGGAAGGTCGATTAAAAAGGCCAGGAAAGCAAAAGCCAGTTAAATATATAGGTACCTGTACAGGTACTTTTGTATGTAGGGACACAGTTACTATGGATACAGAGAGAAGAGCTAATATATATAGCTTTTCTGGTAAGCATCCAGAGGATTCTGTCAAAACAAGAGCTAGACTGACAGTGAGAGAACGCTTGTTTGCATTATTTGTTTCTCAAGGAATGGAGCATATAGAAGCTTATTCAAAAGCTTTTCATGCTAAGAGTAAAGATTATGCAAAGGGCAGTGCAGCATTATTACTAAAACAAGAGAGGATTAGAACTGCGATGAAAACGGAACTGAAGCCAGTATTAGAGAAGCTTAATATAGACAGTTCATTTGTATTGTCAGGAATAAAAGATATAGCTTCATCTGGAGAAAAGGATTCTGATAAGTTAAAAGCTTTGTTTGAACTAGCAGACATATTGGGCTTAAAGGAAACACAGAAAGAAATAACCGCTATTGGCGGTGCAGTATTTAAAGGCTTTCTACCAGAGGATGCTGAAGTGATAGAGGATAGAAAAGAATTATTAGGAGAAGGAGATGCCTAATTTTATAACTTTGGATGGAAGAAGCATTGCATATGGTAGAGAAGGCTCTTATGCAATTGATGATGAACAGGCCTTTGTAATTAGTCTAGATAAACAGATCAGAGCAGCTGATCTAGGAAATCGCAATCAAGTATCTGCAATACAGAAGAACTTGAATACTATATCCAACATTCTAAAACTCAATACTATTCCAGAGGATGGAACGATGGATGAAGTGACTGGAGAAGCAATAAGATATTTTCAACAAAATAGTGATTTATTTAAAGAGCATGGTATATCTCAACATTTGGATGCAAAAAATTTGCAGAAAATGACAAATCCAGCATTTACTGAGGCAGAACATGCACCAACAATGGAAGAAATGAAAGCACTAGAGATAGACATAGGAGATCTATATGAGTAAAGAAACTAAAAAAGAAGCTACAGTAGTAAGTAATAAATCTTGCGATAAATGTTCAGAGAAGATCGTAGAATTGAGCGATAGGATGAACTATGTCGTAAAGACAATGCAAGATCATGCAGATTTTATTAACGAATTATCCAGAAGCGTAAAGCAAGTAAAAGGTCGTATGGGTCTGTGAAGATAAAGGTTAATTTATGGCAAAACCTAGAAAAGGCTACACATACTTGACCATTGGATGGAAAGAAGCATCCAGTTTGGGAATCGCATGGGACAGATAGAGGACTTCGCAAGTTATCTAAAAAAGAAACTAGTAAGTGATGATCCTCAGGCAAGATGGGAGATGTGTCAAGCATGCGAGCATTTCTATAAACCAACAGGCACTTGCAAGGAATGCGGATGCTTCATGAAACTGAAAACAAAGTTAAAAGCGGCTCGATGCCCTGTAGGGAAATGGTAGATGAGTAATATCATAGATAAGTTAATGTCCAGCTTTAAGAACATGGATGATTATGGAGAAAAGGAAGCCTTACAAAGAAGTATATTAGATGGCTAATGTGA
>TARA_R100000808_G_scaffold18134_1_pt1 | contig 25839 bp, 48 predicted proteins | sample TARA_R100000808 | Tara Oceans TARA_R100000808 (sample SAMEA2622852) | marine metagenome | biome: marine biome (ENVO:00000447); feature: marine epipelagic mixed layer (ENVO:xxxxxxxxx); material: "saline water (ENVO:00002010), including plankton (ENVO:xxxxxxxx)" | depth 140 m | reverse complement strand
CTAAAGTCTGAAGCAGGGCTTCTATTTTAGTGTCTACTGCTTTAGCCAAAGCATAAGCCATTGACTGAGCATATTTAGAAAACAACTGCTCATTGCTCTGCACCATAGCGATGTCTTCAAACAGCTTTGCAGCGTATTTGTGTTGATCAATCGCTAGGTCTATGTCTGTTTCAACATTTGCTGTGTACTCTACTGATGTATTAGCAGACTTATCAGCACTTGCAACCTCTTGAATCGTAGGTATGTGAAGGGTGTCACCTCTTCCCTGGACTAAACTTGAATAGTCATCAAAGAAAGGTTTTAAGACTAATGCCTTCTCAAAGTATCTGTAAACACCATCTGCCCATCAAATGTTATAGTGAGTTTTTTATCTCACATCTCCGCATTTCTACGGAGTATCGGCATATCTTTTCTACTTAGTAAGTAGTTGAGGACTCGTGGCTGGATTATATCTTTTCACCAGCTATGCTCTGCCCCTGACTGTACTTAGTACAGCCTTCGGTTCGGATTGCCTTATGCTTTTGCACTTAGGTTTCCCGCTTAATTCCTCAATAATAATAATCATAGTTACCTATGAAAACGCCATAAATCTAGCTCCGGCACAAATACGTCTATATCTGATTTCTGGGTTACATCACCAGTAAATCCATAATAATTAGCCATAATTATTCCTTATGTTATTTTCTGTTCAAAGCATACCCTTTAACAATGTCACCCCAATTTCTCTGTCTTTCTGCTTTATCCATGTTAGTCCAATCCTTATTATTAGGATTAACTGCTCTGGCTGGAGTTCCACTTGTTGCTGGTACACCTGTTGAACTTTGATTTAATTTATTATCTAAGACACGAAGTTGAGGTAAAGATAATCCACCAAATTGCTCCCTGTCTTCTTCTGTAAATTTTGCAAGTATCTGCTCCACTTGTTCTGCTTCTTCTTTTTTAAACTTTTCCACTAAAGGCTCTAATTCTGCAAGTTTTACAGCCCTTTCTTCTGCTAGTTGTTGCCATTGGTTCTGTTCTTCCATTTGTTTCTGCCGATCAGATTCTAATTTTTTATTTAATTTTTCTAATCTAGCTTCAGATTCCTGCGCCCGTTTTCTGTACTTTTTACTTTCCTGTACTAACTGACCGTAGTCGGGTAATTCTATGTCAGTAGTCTGGCTATCAGTTGCCATCTCTGTTGATGTTTGCTTTTCAACCAATGGTCTTTCAACGTAAGCCTTTGGTTCACTTTTCACTTCCTGTGTATTGGTATCTTCAGACATTCTGTCCTCTTTTTTAGTTAATAAAATTTAGTAATACTATTAAGTATTTTAAAATTGTCAAATTTCTAAATCAATTTTTACTTTTTTTTTATAAAATTTTATAATCCTATCATCTATTTCATCTGCAATAAAATCTTTAGCAAATTCCCAATTCTTGTCATTTAATCCAATAATGTTTCTTTTTGCTTTGTTTCCTCTTTTTTTAGAATGTCCTAACACCTTTAATCCAGATCTATAATTAATTTCAACACTGTCATTTGTTGGCTTTTGTGCTTTAATTGAATTTAACATCTCACCAGTAAGCCTTAAATCTGGAGGGTTTATTTGTCTGCTCTTACCTGTTCCTTTTGCTCCAGCTTTTCCTATCTTTTTTAAATTAGCGTAACTTTCTTTATAAGCTGGAAAAGGTTTTCCATCTGGGTCTTGACTAATTCCCTTACCAGCATCTTTTACAATCCTTGTAACAAGTTTGCCCCCAAGTAATGCCCATTTCCTAAATTTTGGTATATCCCTTGCTTTCATAATATCATCCAACTGTGTCGGCAATTAAAACCTCCTCTAACGCCAAATGGAGTATCAGAGGAATTAACCTCTTTTTCTGTGTATCCATTTTTAGGCTCATTACCAGCAGTATTTAAACAAGCATCCCTAGTCCTATCATCAATCGGCCCAACATAAGTCCACCTCACATCTTGTCCTTGAAAAACTTTGTATCTAGCTGTATCATCAAATATTTTTAGACTATCATAGGCTAATACATTCATTTGATGTGTAGCTAGATTGGTTTCACCTAACCCTGCAATAATATCAGCAGGAGTCCCACCAGTATAAACAGATTGGAATAACTGGCTTTTTAAATTATCAGCGTATATTTCACCCATGCCTATTAGTCTATTATAATTTAATTCTTGGAGTGTTTCTAATCCCTCAATACTTGCAGTTCCTAAAACATCAACCCCTCTTTTCTTAGCTTCTTTTACTGCTTCTTGTAATACTTTTGCATATTCACCGTCAAGTTTATTTAAAGCATCTCCATATCCAGCATCAATTACTTCTTGAAAAAAATTAGCTTCTTGCATGGTTCTTATCAGTTCTGTGTCACTCATGCCTTGCAATCTTTTTGTTAATTTAGCTAAATCTGCATTAAACTTTTTTTCCATTAAAGCAATATCAGCCATAAAAGTTTCAATGGCTGGTGTAATCTTAGGTGGCATTTAGTATTCTTTGAAATGTTGATGTAGGTTTGCTTGCCTCAGCTTGTACTCTGTTTTCCTCTGCTACTTCTGATAATTTATTTTCCAACTCTTCATCTGTCATGTCTGGATTAAAATATAATAATAAATCTTTCCTAGACATAATGCCATTTGCCATTTTCCAATCAAGCCATGCTCTTTCTTCTTGTGGTGACATAGGATAAGATACTTCACCAAAATCAACAGCATAATCTTCAGATAAATTAATTACTCCATGTGTTTCAAGTATTATTCTATCTATGTCATATCTGCTATGTTCCCATTCTCTAAATAGGGATTCATCACTTTTTCTTGCTTCAAGATTTTCAATTTCTAATATTCTTAACGCTTCTCCACTTGGTGTGTTTCCGCCAGATTCTCCCCATCTAATCCTAAGCTGATTGTTCTCTGCTGTTTGATTAGCCATTGCCTTTGCAGTTTCAATCATTTCAATAAGACTCCCTGCTGGTGATTGATAAGAAAATGTTGCACCCTCTGGCAAAATTAATGCTTTATCAATGCCAGATGATAATTTACTTTGCCCCTCTTCTATTCCAGTAAATACTGGCTGTCCTAGTCTTGATCTTGTTCCTAATGCAATTTCTGTCATTGCTATTGCTATGTGTAAAGCGGCTCTAGTTACATCGTAAGAGTTTTTACTGAACATTGCTCTTGATATAGGATTAATTCCATAAGGATTTACCATGTCTGGATTTGACTCAATAGAATATCTTTTTCCTTTTTCATCAAATTCAAAGTGCATCCCTTGCATCCCATCTCTGTCCTCAGACCAAAACACATATCTTTTATCGGTAGCGTTTCCCTCTATTTCATAGCTATAACCGTATGGCTCTGTTTCTCCATAAAAATAATACTCTTTTACATTAGGCAATACTTCATACTCCAATCTGTTTTTTCTTTCATTATAACGAGATTTGAACCAACAACACCCTAACAGCCATGTTAATTCAGCAAATTCTTTAGTATTAGAATTTAATTTATAAGCTAGATCATTATAATCTTGATTAATCTCACCAGCTAAAAATCTTTGTGGAGGTTCTTTGTAAAGCATCATTCTTGCCTTGGCAAATCTAGGGACACAAGATTGAATAAATGGAGGGACTTGTTGTAAACTATCACTAGCAAACCACTGTTCTAAATGTCTATCTAAATTTTGATTATAATAAAAATCAAGTGACTCCATTATAGTTGTATCTTCTTTCTCTAAGTATCCTTTATAAGCATCTTTTACACTATCTAAAACAATAGTCTCAGACATTTCAGGGATAACAACTCTATTTGCTGATCTGCCAAAATTATACATCATTTCTTCCTTTTGTATTTTTGTTTCTGTTTAGCTGTTCTCCCTGTGCGTTTTAACTCCATATTCTTTTTTAATCTCTTTCTTTTTCTTTCTTTTGCTTTTTTGTTAGGCATTACCACTCCATCATTTTTCCAATCATTCTGCGTATTGGAAATTTATAACTAATTGCATACGAACAAGCATCGAGTGCATGAGTCAATTCTATATTATCTTTTGCCAACCCACCTTTTTTATCTCTTTGGCATTGCTCTAGGTCTTTTATTAAATATGTACAACTAGGATCAACCGTCATTCCTATTCTACCCTCTGCATCTTTTAACTTTCTATTTAAAGCATTTAGCCTATCTATGTGGCTAGGGTGAGATTTCTTCGCTCTAATTAAAAAAGAATGATCCCTTAAAATTTGATGGTCGGATCTTCTGCTTACCGTTGATCTTGCTTTTCCCGCTGGGTCTGGATAGCACTCTATGTTTGGGGCTATCTTTTTCATAGCTATAGCAAGTTCTTCTGTATTGCTATTCTTTAATCTAATCTCATCAAAGAAGTGTATTGTTCCATCAGTGAATTGACACGCTAACACAGCAGTCATGTAGTCTACGTTGAAATCGACTCCCCACCATAAATTGCTGGACAGCTCATTTGCTTTTATACAATGGTCGTCCCTACTGAAATTATAAGCCGCTCTGTTGCCAGTTGTTTCAAAACTTCCTTCAAATTCTTGCCTAAATACAATGTCATCCATAGTTCTTCTAGCTAAATCTATTTCTTCTTTAGGAACAAAACCTCCATCAATGGTTTTAAATTGCCAAGACTTCCAATTAGTATCCGATTGTCCTTTGTTGTAAAGCTCATACATTATATCATAGCCAGAGGGTGTTCCAATAAATAAACATTCCCCCTGAGTGGTTGCAAGCATAGGCATTATAATTTCTTCCCAGACATGAGGTTTGATATAAGCCATTTCATCCATAACTGCTTTTGTTAATTCAACCCCTCTGAGATTATGTTCATTATCTGCGCCTTTAACTGCTAATTCTGCACCATTACTAAACACAACACTCATTTCACTCTCATTTAGTTTAGCATTATCAAACCCTGCAAACATTTGTCTTAATACTGGAAATACAATCATCTTCCCTTGCCGATACGTGGGTGTTATGAACCATCTTCTTTCATTAGGCTGAAAGGAATCTTTTAATAAATACATTAAACTCAATACAGTCTTTCCCCATCTACGCCCAGCTACAATTACTTTAAATCTTGCAGGATTATATAGTATTTCTTTCCTAGTTTTATTTACTGTCCAGTTGATCATCTATTACCATTACTTGTATAGGTTCTGATTTTGTTGTTCGTTCTTGACGTTCTAATGCTTTGCCCTCTAGTCTTTCTATAATAAATTGTATTGCTCTCAAGTCTCCACGTTCTGCTAATTGAAATAATTTACTAACAACAATTGTCCTTCTTTCTTTTTCATTTATTTTTGTGAAACTATATTCTTTTATTAAGTCTGTATAAGCATTTCTTCTTCCATTAGGGTTTCCAGATTCGCCTTTTTTCCATCTATTACCTAAGTTATTGCCTTTGGCAAAATCTCCATTTTCCTTATGATTAGAGCGTTTGTTTTGCGTTTGTTTATCAGTCATATTCTACTAAAGCCATTACAAAGGCTTTATTTAGCTTGTCTATAAGTTCTTTGACTTTGTGAGTATCTATTTCGTAAACATCAAATTCAAGCCTATAATTACCTGTTGTTTTAAGATTCTTAATACCTACTAATTCAGTAGTGAGAGTAATTCCTTCTAGCTTGTTTTTATTATTAGACAAAATTTTAGCTTTAATTTTTTACTTTATAATTTATAAAGAATATATGTTATTTTAAAAATACAAAAGCCCCAGAATTAACTGAGGCTTTTTTTAGTGGTTTGTGGTTAGTATTGTTTTTTATTCAACTCCATTTACAGCATTTAAAATTAAATCCTTATACCTTTTAGCATCTTTATCAGAACCTTGAACCTTACATACAACATTTAACTCACTAAACTCACGTTGATCCTTATTTAAACTTTCATCATATCTTTTTATTATCCATTTTGGCAACCTATCTGAACCCATATAGCCATCATCCCAAGTAGTTTTTTCAGCATACCAAATTTCTGATTCTTTATTTGTTTTTGTCATATTTTTAACTCCTTTCTTGTCTTAGTTCTATTGTATATGAAGAACTGCTTTTTAATTCATTAGGCATTGGCAAACCCTCTTTGACTAAGATTTCACTAAAAACAAACCACTCACCCCATGTTTTTGTACCAAGTGTTCTGTGGTGAATTTGTTTATGAAATACATCTATTCTTTTCATCATAAAATAAGTAACAGCCGACTCCATTGCATCCTCTACAGTTGAATAGTTTCCAAGATGGCACTCATAAAAATGTGGATCGTTTGGAAGTCTTGATTCTGTGCTTTTTAAAACAAAATCATCATTATTCCAAGTATTTACAATTAAATAATCTAAAAATACTTTTTTAAATGGTTCTGCTTGAAGTTTAATTGCTTTCATTACTTACCTCCTTTTAAAGATTTAAGCGTTAGGTTGCATAATAAAATTTCTTTTCTTACCACTTTACGATCTTCGTAAGTACTTATTTTCCAACGAAGAGAGTTAAGTCTAACCCTTTCTTGCCTTACAAGAAAAACCAATAGGTCTTTTTGTTCTTGATTCATTACTTCCCCCCTTTAACTGATATTATTGTAGCTTTTCCCCAAAATTGTCCTAAATCCTCATCTCCACTCATTTCATAACAGTGTGTACTTCCAATAACATCTACAGTTATTAACCCTCTTTCACAAGCATCAATATCTATAACATCTACAGTAATGTTATCATGTTCCCAATTTAGTTCCAATTTATCTCCAATTTTTATTTCCATGTTTAATCCCTTTGTTTTTTTATTATTATTCACAAAGTAATATACAACAAAATATTGAATATCCAAACAGTTTAATAAGGGTTTAGTAACCCTTACCTAACAGTTATAATCCACAAAATCCTTCTTCACACATAAATAATTCTTGCTGGTCTGCAAACTCAATTCTTTCTAATGGTACTAATGATCTATGTAAATACATTTTATCTTTTGATCCTCTTTTAGATGAATCTCTGATTGCATTGTCTACATCTATACATTGTTGCCATTCTTTTGGGTGATTTTGTTTTATTTCTTTCCAATTTTTATCTGAATGATATGGGCAAAATGTACATGATGATTTTGGAGGTATTGGAAAATTAAATCTTTTAAAAACCTTGTAACAATCTGATCTGCTCATTCTTTGATTTATTAATGGATAAACATAATCGATTCTTGGTAACTGACTCTCTTTCATTCTTTGAATTTCATCTAATGTAATTCCTAGCCACATTTCTGTTTTAGGCATTCTTTGTCTTGGTTTTAATCCATGAAGTTCTCTAGTCTTTTTTATTACAGGTTGAATTTTGTATTCTCCTGTGCATTGCCTTCTTACCATTCCACCGCTTTCACTAAATGCTGGTATTGATGCCCATCTTACACCTTGTGAATTTTGTTTTTTTAATATATCTTGCAAAAGATTTCTTTCATTGACTACATGAATAGGTATGCCATTATTTAGTGATGCCCAATCTTGCAACATTTCTAAAATATCATAAGTTCTAGGAAGTTCTGCACCGGGATCAGCAAATACTGCATGGTCTGCTCTTTCTATTATGTTTTTACTACTCATCATGTACATTGCTGTGCTTTGTACACCCATTCCTAAACTAATTACTTTCATATTTTTTATATCCTTCTGATATTATCTTTGGTACTGCATTTATCCATTTGATACTATGATGCACTCTTTTATGATTTGCATTTAGTGCTTTTATTTTTACTGAGCTAGGTGAGCATATTACAGAATAAAAACTTTTTAAATATGTACCATTATCAAGGTAAACATCAGACATCCCACCTTTTGTTTTTTGTGTTTGTTTCTGAACTAATGATGCCAGATAAGTTGTAAAAAATAAATAACCCCTACTTCCTAAAAGAACATAAGTGTTTACATCCTCATTGATTCTTCCATAAAAGTAAAAAGGTTTATCTGTAGAACATACAAAGCTGTTCATTGCTTTTCTTTTTAAACCACCTTTAACTGCAAAATCATTGTTTACTCCACCAATAAAATCACCACCCTGTGCCAGTGCAATAGATGTTGTAGGTGTTTCAGAAATAAATCTCACCATGATTCCAAATACATTGTCTAAACTCTTTACAGATTCAACAGCTAATTTATCATTTTTTATTTTCCTGTACTCAAAAGCCCTATAATCATCATCTAACTGTACAAAGTATTTGTATCCTAGTTTTTTTGCAATTTCAAAACAAGCATTTCTTGCATATACTACTGTATTTTTGTTTTTAAAATTATCAAACTGATCAAATTTTTTAGAAATTAAGTTCTTATTAAAGACTATTACATTTTGAAAGTTTTTCTTGTATTGATCTATCTTACTATCTTCATCATCTACAACTATAAATACCTTACCAGTGTATCCACATTTTTTAAGTGTCTTATAAGTAATTACATCATCTGGTCTGCCATTACTTAAAATAAATACACAATAGTTATTCTTCTTCATAGTGTTCTAAGTATTCTTTTTTCATATCCTGAGAAAGATTTACATAGCCATTTACTAGAGCCTTTTCAAAATCAATTATCACCAGTGCTGATTGTTCCATGAGTTGCTGTACTTCCTTTGATGAGTGTGCATAGTAATCAGCTATTTTTTCATAATTAAAAACTGTATGTCTCTTTGCTGATTCAATAAGAAACTTCTTATCATCTTCTGAAACTGATGATGCTTCTATGTTTGCAATAAGTTGATTTGTTTTATTTTGATCATATAATTCCAATACATGAGGCTTTTTGTTTTTAGGTTCATATAATGGAACATCAACTTTCTTTGTGTACTTTGATTCATCAGTTGAATCTTCTTTAAATAGAGTTACTTGTTTCATTTACAACCCCTGCAAATTTTTCTTTTTTTGCCAATAGTAGGAACATTACCTTTTGGATACTTTCTCCATTTTAAAGGATCAACCCAATCTGGAACTTTACTCCAAGTCTGTCCACATATTTCACAGTAACATATTGTATTATCTAATGAATATTCCACTTTTTTATATTTTTTCTTAAATTTCCAATGCTCTCTAGACCACTTGCGTTCTGTTTTTTTTAAAATATATTCAATAATATGTTCAGGGTTTTTCTGTGACATATTCTACCCTGCAACAACTTGACCCTTCTTTTAATTGCCATTTATTTATAGGTAGTTCTTTTTTACCACATCTTGAACAGAAAGCCCTATAAAAACCTGTTGGTGTTTTTGTAAAATTAGATTCAAAAGATTTTTTTTCTTTTCCATTTTTTGACCACTCAAAATCATTATTCCTCCATTTCATTAACCTGCGCTTTATGTCAAATGTTTTTTGCATCTCAAATTTTAATTTCTTTCCATTTTCATTTGATTCTGTCCAGTAATAAATAAAATTATTTACCTGTTCTTCTGATATGTTTTCAATTTGTTTTGCTTTTTTTTTTACATTAGATGCAAAATCAATCTCCCTTTCTTCTTTTCCTTTAACCTTATTTATAACCTTATCTTTATCTTTAAGGGTATTAGATACCCTATGCAAACCCTTTTCAGTTAATCTTTTTAATACACTTAAATGAGGTTTACTGTTTTCTTTCAATTCACCATATTGAAAATCAATAAATGATGGTATAAAATATTGATCTTCACCATCTATATACTTCATTTTGGATGTAATCTCTTTTGGTAGTTCATCAAAAGAAACATAATCTCCAATAAAAAACTCTGATGCCTCCCAATCTGCATCCCAAATACCAGCATGATCACACCTTGTTAATAAATAAATCCAGATCAATTTATTTTTAGGTGTTAGTCTCCTAAACCAAGCCTTGTCCCATATTTTAGTATCAATAAACCTTTTAGCCATTCTTTTCCTCCAACTTTTGTACTCTATTTTGAATTTTGTTTACAACTTTAATAACATCAATCATGTCCCTTATTACATCAATTAAAGTTTCCTTAGTTTGTAAGTGAGACTCATAAAGTGATCTCTCTATTTCAGATAATTTTTTAGCCATTTTTTTCCTCCTTTTTTATTGTTTTTATATATTCATCTACTTCATCATTATATTTAAACCATTCGCCACTTTTTCTAAGATGTTTCAAATCTTCGTGTATTGTTTCTTCCCTATGTTTAAAAGAGGGGAATGAGTATAATAATTCTAATTTGTTTGGATTAGCTGTTTGTAATGCTGATAGTCTCATTCTAGGGTTTTTACTATAACCAATTTTGACAGAATCTAAACATCTTATAAAGTATATGTGACATTCATACTTACTATCTAGTTCATATTCTTGAGGAATTTCATATAATTTAGTAAGCTCATATTCAGCCCACTCTTTTATCTCAGCAACATTTAGTCTTAAAGACCTAAACTCATTATGAATTTTTATAAACTCTTTATATGTTTTTCTGGCATCCTCTCTTAATAAATCAATTTGATAATGAGGCGTGCTTAAATAATTATTCATTCTAATTCTCCTATTTTTTTTTCTAATTCATTTTTAATTATTTGATAATCTAATTTGTTTTTATTTATTGTATTTGCTTGTTTTTTTAATTGCCTTAACCTTACCTTACCTAATGTTTTTTCTGCCCACTCCTTAGCCTCTATAGGGTGTTTATGCCACCAGTATAAGTGACAACCTAAACACAAGGCTTTTACATTATTAACATCAAAAGCCATTTTAGGGTATTTTCCTCTTGGATAAATGTGTGAGGCATGAAGATTTTGAGTTTTTCCACACCTCAAGCAACATTTATCTCTAAGGATGATATATTCCCTAACTAATTTATTAAGTTTAGTTTTTTGATTTTTTTTCATCAATATACTTTAACTGCAGTTCCCTTAACCTGTTATGCGCTGAACCTGCAACTTTTATTTTATTTGAATACAGCAACTCAGTATAAAAACTAATCATCCATCTTATTCCGTTTTTAATCATCAAAATGGTAAATCATCATCTGATTTGTCTGGCATTGAACAAGCAATTTTAAACATCTTTGGCATAATCATTTCAACTAATGCAACTTTATCATTGATGTCTGTTTCTTCGTGCAGTTTTTCACTTGATACTAACCTTGTTGCATTATTAAAAGCCATACCCCATTTTATATCCAATGAAGTGTCTGAGCTTTTTTTAGATTCTTGAACCACATTATCTGCACTCATTGGCTGTACATCCCATACAAACCCAGCTTTACTTTCCTTTGTTTTTTTCATCACAATCTTAATCATAGAGTCTTTATCGTACAGACTTACACTTTTATACAAAGCCTCTGAAATAACAAAGTCAAACTCTTGATTGTTCCTAATTGCAAAAGAGCCTTTTTCTTTTGTTTCAAAATCAGAACCAACATTTTTAGCTTTAAATTTGTATTCCATAGTGTCAAAATCATTCATTTCTGCAACAACATCTAATGGTGCTGTTAATAGTTGAATTGACAAAGGTTTGTCCATGTGAAATGCTTTCTTTAGTTTTAAAAAAGCCATTGTTTCCTCCTAGTGTGTTATTATTTGAATTAAAGCCCTTAGAATTAATAAAATTGCTAATGGCACTATTATAATTGGTAGATAATCATCTAACCAGTCTATAATTTTTTCTACTATTTTAATCATTTATAAAATCCTTTATTAGTTTATTTGAAATTGATAGAATTGTAATAAATCCAAATATTGCTATTGCCCAGATTAAACAAGCTATTCCAAGAATAAAAATATTTGCTATCCATTCTGCTATATTCATTACAATCATTCCTCCACCTCATCAATAATGTGGTGCAACAACTCATTCTGTATATCAATCTTTTTTTCAACCCTGTGCAACCTGTATAGCATACTTAGGTTCAATAATAACACCATAAGCATTGTAAACTCCCAATAAGGAAAGTATTCTACACTGAAAAGTGCCTCCCAATAATATCTCATTTTTTACCTCCAAATAATGTGTACTGATTAGGATCAATATCATCTTGTGCGGTTCTTAACCTCCACAGATGTTCTTTTTTACCAAAACCCCCCTGCACATAATCATCAGTCTTAACAAGTTTTTCTTCATTAGTTAAGTTAGTCAAGGCTCTTCTAACTGATGTGATTGGGCATTTCAATTTTAATGTTTCTAATATTTGTGATGGACTTAATGATTTGCCAGCAGTTAAAAAATAGCTATAAATCAAATCCTCTTGTGATCTTGCTTTTTGATTAGAATTTTTTAACTCATTGCCAGACTCATTAATTGTATTATAAAAACTCATTCAACCTCCTTTTTAGATTCGCTTATTTCACTGGCTAATAATTTAAACCTATCAGATATTTTTAAATTATCCAGCAACATTGAATAATTTTCAAGAGCCTCTATTATATCATCTCTCTCTTGTTTAGTGCAATAAATAACCACCTCAGCAGATTCAGGGTAGGAGGATGTAGTTGCGGAGTCCCCTTTGAACTTGGAATCCTGAACCTGCTTGGTGATTTTATCAAACCTTTCAATAATTTCATTTACTCTTGTGCAAAGCGCATTAAAATGAATTAATCGTTGTGAATCTGTATCTAAATCTTCTCCCTCCGTGATTGTAAGAAGAGAAGACATAGCACTATGTAGATTTAGATAATGTTTTTCCAACTCTAAATATTGCTCTTCACTATGTTTATTTAAAAATGGTACTGGCATTTCTGCTCCTTTTTATATACTTGTTAATAATCTTACTTCGCCTTCTATCTCATACCCACTAGAGCCAGTTTCATGCTCCTCAATACTTTTTACCCAATGATTCGGGAACTCCCCAAAACAGTCTTCAATATCTGCAACAACTACATATAATTCTTTGTCTTTGATTTGTTCTAGTTTTTTAATTAGTTCTTTTACTTTCATTACTGCTCCTTTTTTTTTCTTTAAAATGATTCTTTTTACAATTATCATCTGCTTGGTTTCTCCACCAATTACATAAAACACAGAATTGTTCCATTACATTTCCTCCAACATTGAATTAATTTTATTTGGATCAATTATAATACCATCTAAAACATCGGTAACGCTTAATATTTTTATTTTAGGACATGAACCTAGCTTAGAATGAAATCCCTTTGTTTTAGCCTCATTATACTCCTTTAAAAGCCATTCTAAGCTATCATCTACTAAAACATTATAATCAACTCTATCACTACTTGGATCAACATCAAATTCAACCTCCATACAGTATCTTTCTTTTTCTAAACATTTATTGCACATTCTTTCACCTAAATCCATCTGTCGTTCTTCAAATGGAAAATCACAATTAATACAAGTGTACATCATTTAAACTCCTTACAGTATTTGCATTTTTTCTTTTTGATTCCTATTGTTGGAAAATCTTGATATTTATGTATGTATTGAGGTGAACCCTTATCTGTTTCCCAGACACATTTACAAGAAATACAATAGCTCATTCTGTATGTTTCTTTTTTAGCTTTATCAGCTTGTGGTTTTTTCATTACAGATTTTTTGTTTTGATTTCCATAACCACACCAAGCATCTATTGCCCACTGCATTGTTTACCCCCCTCAAGAAATTTAAACTGCCAATTTGCCTTTAGTTTTACGGATTTTATGTACTGATTTTTGCTATAATTTTGAGCCTTTTCTAAGGTCTTGTAATACTGCATTTTATCACGATTATAATAATAATATTTATCCTTTCCCATAATTACAGGCTGAACAAATTGCGTTCCATCAGCAATGTCATAACAAATAGTCCCAATATGCTGATAATGTTGATCATAGCAAGATTTAGCATAAAGTCTTATTTCTCTCATGCCTTTTTCCACTAAGACATTTTCCTTATTCCATTCTATAGTATCAACCCTGCTTTTAATAAATTTATCTTTTTCCATTACTTACCCCCTTTAGAAAGTGTTTTAAACGGAAATGAAACCCACTCATTATTTTTATTTTTATATTTAAAACCTCTTTTTTCTATGGCATACTGCATAGCTTGTTTCATTGTCCTAACTCTTGTATAACAGGTGTATCCTAAATTCTGACTGCTTTTCCAGGTAATTTCTATTTTTGCATTACCCCAATCGTAGCTATCCATTACTTACCCCCCTCTGTAAATAGATCAAAGCCAAACTTAACAACTTTACCCCTCTTATTCCCACCAACATGAAAAGCCTTGTTCCATGTTTGACTGAATATTTTATTTTCTTTATGCTTCCATGTCTCAGAATCAAATACTGTAATTCCCCCTGTGATGTTGCAGATTTCCCATCTGCCTCCTGTATTTTTTTCAATAGGTACTATTTTGCAATAGCACCTTTTTACATCACCATTAACACTAGCATTTTTCATAGCCTGTTCAATGGTTTTTCCTAATCCCCAACACCATGTGCCAATTACTAAAAACTCATGATTGTCATCCATTTTAAAGCCCATAAGGGTGTGTACTGGTTTATTCATTATGCCCCCTTTTTATATGGTTTATTAAGAAAATTATTTACCCTACCTTGTTTGGTAGCAAAATGAGGATCATAATTTCTTTTCTTGATAAGATTGTTAGAGCATCTTTTTACTTCATCATAAAACCATCTTTGTTCATCTTGCCCCTTTCTTAAAAAAGCATCATCTAAATTGCAACACCTTTGACATTTTTTTCCATAAATAGTATCATTTGATTTTTGCTTTACCTTTACAACTCCAGTATGCTGATTCATCAATGTTTTCATACCATCAGATTCTACATTATTAAGCATCTGCTTAATAAGATTTTCTACTGATCTATTTATGCCATCAATAGCATTAGGGCTAAGTCTAAAACCTTGATCTTTTACCAAAGATTTTATCTTAGATTTTTGAATATAGTTCATTAAAGACTCCATTTTATTTTTTTTCTAAAAACACAACTATACAATGTTAAGCATAATAAATGAGAAATCCAAACACTTTAATTTTTATTTATAAGGGTTAGTATAGGGTAAAAGGGGAGGCAGGAGTGATTTTTATAGTTGTGAATAAAGGTGAAAATGTTGGAGCAAAAACACCTTAACACCCCTGCCGTGGGAGAATTTACAAAATAATTATGATAATTGTTCTATTAAATCAATAGAACAAGAATACCTATTATAAGAAACCTCTTTAAAATCAATAGGTTTTGCTAATCGTACATAATGAAACGGTCCTGTTGTTCCATCTTCTGAATAAATAAATTTTTTATAGTTTTGTACATTTTCTTGCATTGATTCTAATCTACCTTTAAAGGTGCTTCCTATGCTTGAAAAGTTCATACTTATAGTGGTTTTAGGGTTTCCAGTTTTAACAGCATATTCAACGCCTCCAATACTTGTGTTAATTTCTGTATTAAATTCTTCAGCTTCCCCTGTTCCCATTTCTGGATTGACTGAAAAAACTAATTTTTCACCAGTAATAAATTCAGTAAAATTATCTAAATCTGCATTAAAGGTGTAAAGCATCCAGTTATCTGAACTTTGTTCACTAAATTCTCCAACTGTCCAACCTGCACTAAATGTGGATGAGAAATGGAGTCTTTCGGTATATTGGTTATTAGTAGCATTTTCTGTTCCGAATTTTAAATCTCCTGCTTCCGATGCGCTCATGTAAACAGCTAAAAAATCTAGCTTTGTATTTGCTCCAAATGGAATTACAACTGCATCCCCAGCATTGTTGCTCGTATTTTGAAAGCTGGTAATTGCTAGACTTGTAGATTGGTCAATTAATCTTTCTTGGTTGCTAACTGCACTTCCAGCAGAAAAAACTAATAACCCCGATCCAATTCCAAAAGTACCTTCTCCTAGTGTTAAGTCCATTACATTTTTATCATCGTAGTAAAAAGTTTTAGCCATTATATTTCCCTAAATTTACATTTTAATTTACCAACTTGCCTTGATACACTAACAACCATGAAGTTTTTTCCAGACCAAGCTCCATTAAATGCTTTAACTGGCATTGTGCCAAAAGCTACAAAATCACCGACATCTATTCCATAAAAAGCTGGATTAATCACAGTTGCATCTACTTCAATTTTTTGTTCTCCTAGTATATTATCATAATAAGAAAACCAATCGTCATTTACGTTACTCGTTGATGCTGTTGGTATATCATTCTCTCCACTTGAATCACCTACATAAGCATCAAGTCTAATTGTTTTTTTATTTTCATTTGTGCCTACTTTCAAATCGCTGATTGCAGTCGAATTTGTTGCAGTTACTTTTGTTGTGTATCCTGAAATAGCAGGGTGTTTTCTATATTCAATATCCATTGTGGTAACAATATCATTCATTGGTGTTAATGAAATGTTTAGATCTGCTAAATCATCTGTGTTTAAAGTGTGATCTGTGCTAATGCTATCTGGGACAAATATATATTCTCCTGCTCCTTGTCCATTAAACCTAAAAATAAAACCGCCTTCATATTGTAACTTTTCTAATACTCTAATTAATGGAGTTGGCTCATTTATCCAATACCTAATTCTCCAATCTTTAATAGAGTTTAAGTTTGTACCACTCCCCCAATTTGTAGGCGTATTTGAATTTGCATAGCTTGTGTACCTATGTAGTAAATCTCTATGTGCTTCATGAATTTCTGTTATTGCGGCATTACTATTCCAGCCATTATCAACTTGTCCATCTCCTCCAGAGTAAACATATTCTATGTCACTTAAAAACCTAGATGCCTCACTCTTGCCTGTTGCTGTAGTAGCTGTAAAATCTAATTGAGTAGTGGCTTCAACTACAATGTCATATATTCTAATATTACCACTTACATCTCCATCTATATTTTCTCCCCCGCCTCTTGATAGTTTAGTTCTTAAAGAAACTCCATCACTGTATCCGTTTCCTGCAAGAAATTCAGCATCGTGGTCATATTGACCAGTTAAATACGCAACACCCGCAGTGCTTAAAGTTCCTCCTGTAGTTTTATGTAATTGAGCCGTTGATCCATCACCTGTGTTGTCATAATATCCTAATGTATCACCAGCGCCAAAAGACCTATCTAGCAACTCCAATTTCATTGTGCCAGCTCCAGACTCATTAGCTAATGTAAATGCTCCAGTTAGGACTAAATGGACAGCGAGTGTACTTGGATATCCTGTTAATTGAGGCACTTTCCAAGTAGCTGTAGCAGTGTCGTCATTTACATAATCTCCATCTACAAGACATTCTGTATATGAGCTTGTTTCAATATCATCTTCTGTATTAAAAGCATTACTATTATCTGCCCAAGTAAGTGAAGTCCCATTTGACCTACTTGCAAGCTCTAGCGGTTTAAAAAAACTTTTTTTCAATAAATTTTGATGAAACCTGACTGCATATCCATCTCCATAAGTTTCATTTGCTAAATCAACTGTTGAATAAGTTGAGGCATCATTAGCAATAGGTATAAATTGATCTGTAGATTTTTCATAATAATGCGGCCAAGCCTTCTCTCCCTGTGACCATTCTCCAGTTATACAAAAGCCAGTATCACCTCTTAATTCATTAACAGGAATAGGATATAAAGTTTTTCGCTTTCTAAATTCATCAACATTATTTGCAGAGCCAAAAGTAATTGAAACAGAATCTGCATTTCCCTGACTCGCATTTGGAGTAAAATCTCCATAAGCTATCGGAAAATATTTATTCTTGGAGGTTTTAACCTGTGGAACTTCAACACCATCCCACGGCTTTTGAGCATTAACAGATAATTTTATTTTATCAATAGTATGAGATATATTGGTTAATTTTCCTGTGTATATTAAAAAGCAATCACTTATTCCAGTTACATCCTCTGGCTGAATATAAATCTTGATAATTCTATTTATATAATCCCTAGAGCCTCCATATATTTCATCAGAAAAATTCTCTCCTAAGTGTAGAAAATTAGCCAAAGTTAGGGATACATTTCCTGTTTTAGCTTTACTCTTTTTTAAATCAATGCTCTCCCTGATGCTAGGTTTGTTTAAAACCGATCCGTTATAAAAAATAGATTCAACTGTTGTGTCGTAAAAAGCTACCCCAGTAAAGTTGCTTTCATCATCATAATGCAACTGGAATAACCAGTTCTGTTTTATTGAATGATTTAAGAATGAACTTGGGAGAGTTAATGCCATTAAGCTAATCCCTGACTAATAGTTTTTTCAATTTCTGGAAGTATAAAATCTTTTACGTATTCATCATTTGTAATCGGACCGTTAAAATTAATTGTTATTCCACCTAATCCCCCTACAAGATTATCTTGCTGTGCTTGATTTAAAATTAATTCACCCGGAGTTAGCATGGCTGGAACCGTATCGCCTTGTCCTGTGCCCGGAACAATTCCTCCATCTGCAAAGCCTATTTGAGCAGATTCTATTTTACTGCTAATCCCTTTTCCAATAGCGGCAACTGTCGCAATAATTGCAGGGGCTGTAACTAATGCAATAGGCATTGAGGCGGCTATAGCTTTTGCCGCACCTCTTGCCATACTTACAATTACACTTGCAAGAGCAGAGCCTTTTTCAATAAGAAAACTTTGCAAGGCAGTTGCTTGTTGAGAGCCTAATTTCATTTTATTTACAGCATCCTCAATTAAAGCCTCTTGCATTTTGTTTTTTATAAAAGCCTTAGTATGCTCACCAATAAATCTAATTGCACTATTTTTTATTGCTTCTTGAATTAATTTTCTTCTTTCTGCTCCATGCATTTCTGTATCTGTTAAGGTGTCTATAAATTGATCATGTGCGGCTAATACAGCATTATATGAAACATTTCTATCTTCTATAAATTTTATTGCTTGATCCCTACTAATTGCATTTTCAAAATCTACTTTTTCTTGTGTAACAGCTTTAATGTTTTCTGCTGTTGCAAGTGCTCCCTCAAAATCTTTTAACATTAGTTGCTCTCTATTAGCAAATAATTCTCCATGCTTCTCTCTATCATATTCAACTATATTATCTGTGATTTCAAAGTCATCAGAGGCTCTTTCTTCTGCTTTGAGTTTTATTATTCCATAAGCATTTGTATATACATTTGCTAAAAATTTTGCATCAATTTCAGCTTTGTCTGATAGTTGTTTTGAATAGGCTTCTATAATTTTAAAATTTGCGTCAATTCCCGGAATTGCACTTTTTAAATGCTCAATAATTGTATAGCCCATTAAACTAGCTCTATCTTCAATAAATTCAAAAGCAACTATAAATGTCTGCTTAAGAACATTCATTAACAATGGCAAGTCGTCTCTAATAGCGGCTCCTAAATTATCAAATCCAATTTGACCTAATGTGGCAAATTCTTTGTTTACATCTTTTAAGACTGGAGTAATTACATCAATTATAACATTGCCTACTTCTATCATAACCGATTGAGTCGAATTTTTTAGCATTAGCATTTGCTGATTAAATCCCCCTGCCATTTTTTCAAATGCTTTTTCAGTAGCACCAGCAGATTTTTCCCCAAATTCTTCAACATTTTCAGAAAGAGTTTGAAAATTATTAGCCATTGTTTGAATACCAAGAATCGCCTCAACTCTAGGTATTATCTTTTTAAATGTATCTGGGTCAAGACCTTGAAATTGCTTTACTGTCCCAACAAGGTCTAATGTCCCATCATCAAATCTTTTTATTTCAATTCCTGCCTCTTCCATAGCCTCCCTAGAGCTATCTGCTGGAGAGGTAAGGGAAACAAGAGCCGCCCTTAATGATGTAGTAGCCTGTGCTGTAGAAATACCACTAGCTGTAATTGTAGCCATTGCAGAGTTCACACCATCTAAGCTAAGTCCTGCTGATCTTGCGAATGGCAATACTTGACCCATTGAGGATGCCAATTCAGTCATAGTTGTTTTACCAAGCCTAACTGTTGTAAATAAAGAATCTGAAACCTCATTAACCTCACTAGCATCTTTCCCCATTGCATTTAACGCCGTAGTTAAAAGATCAGCCGCTTCTGCGGCACTTGTAACACCACCAACAGCTAATTTTGATGCAGTAGCTAAAACTTCCGCAGACTCAGCGGCATTAGAAAACCCAGCAGAAACTATATCATATTTTGCTTTACTTAATGAATCTAATGCTAACCCAGATGTTTGAGAAACAAGTCTTAATTCCTTAGACATCCTTTTCATCTGACCATCGGTCATTTTGCCCATTAATGTAGAAACTTCTAAAAGACTTTTTTGGAAGTCTCCAGCAAGTTTTGTAGATAATACTGCAAATCCTCCCCCAACTAAAGCAGATGCTTTACCTAAAGATGTAACTGCACTTCCTACTTTTTTTAATGCTCCAGCAGTTTTCTTAGCTCCCTTTTGAGTAATTTTTATTATAACAGACTTAGCCATTTTTTTCTCTATGTGTTTTTATGTTTTTTATTTCTTGATCAATAATTGAAAAACAGTCAATCTTAAAAACAGAAATTGAATCTAAATCAACTCCCAAAGGAACATTGTAATTAGTTACTAGCTTGTAATCTTGTATCATATCCCAGCACCAGTTGCTTATAATAATATACGGGTTTGTAAAAAAAGGAATTTCATAATATAGTGTTTGACCAATTCCAAATTTTTCAGTTCCTTTTTGATTTAGTACATTGTTTATTTCATTTAAAACATCTTTATTGTTTTCAAATGTTTTCTTTTTACCAGTAACAGGCGACTGAGCTGTATAAGGAAAAACAAAGTTTTCATTATTTGTAAAACCTAATTGAGAAAACCAGACTGCACATCTCAATCGCCAGTAGAGTTTCCCACCTTTAACCCCATGTACGCAATTATGATAGCAGTTAAGACTTCATCTTCCTGCAAAGCAGTTAGATTGCCAAGTTTTTTTTCAGCAGTTTCATCATTTTTAAAAGCTAATAAAGCAAATTCATCAGAAAGATCATGTAATTTTTCTTGATCCTGTTCTGCAAAAACTGTTTTAACCTTTCTATAATATTTTCTACGCTCTTTCCTTGTTATGTCTTTGACCTCAAATTCACCATGTGGTGTATCTACAATCATATTTCCTCCCTATTAATTACCAAACTGTTACTGCTTCATTTTTAAATGATTCTAGTTTAAATGCTTCAGTAGAGCCATTTTTAACACATTCAAATTCTAATGTGTGAAATACTCCAGACTCACTCAAATCTTGCGCTGGATCACCTGTGTATTGAATTTCTGCTGTTATGTGCATTTCACCTTCAGAGCTGATAGTTCCATCACCAATTTTAATTACAAGGCTTAAAGTATCCCCATCAAGAAAATCCTGAATTACATTATTGTCTTCACCGTAATCAAATTCGCTATCGTATTTAATAACAAGACTTCCTGTTACTGCATATTCTGGAAAAACATAAACCTCCGCATTTCCATTTGTATCAAATCCAACTCTATTGACACCATTCGCAATATTAAAACTAAATGATTTCATAATAAAAGTTTGATTTGCATTTCCTTCAACATCTAATGTAAGTGCCGAAGCATCCATCACATTATAGTATTGAGTTTCTGAGTCTACCCAAGTTCCATCAAAAGTCTGTTCTAAGACTGTTGCTGTACTTACTGTATTACTAAAACCAGAAAAATAATTTCCGCTGATAGTTACCAACCCATTATTCGCACCTACGTCACCAGCTATTGTTAGATCAGAACACACCACTCCAGTAACCTTAATTCCTTCACCTGTAGCTGGATAATAAGCTAAATTACAAGAATGAGGGATACCGCTTGATATTGTACCACCTATTGAATCAGCATTACTTGTTCCATCTATTTCCATTTCATGAACTGTACTACCAGATGTTCCACTTTCTTGTCCTACGAGCAAAGCGTGCTGTGCTAATGTTCTTGGAGTTGCCAACATTTCAAAAGGCATTGTTACTGTACCCCCTTTTGTATTTACTACGGTATCCGCGGCATTTTTAACGCTACCTCTTCCACTTAATAATCTAGATTCCCTAGAAATATTGAATGTTGGTTTCTGTGTTTGGACAACTGGTTGTGTTAAATATGCAGTACCATCATTGCCACTTGAATCTAATGCTACCCCGAAAGACGTTTCAGCTTTTAAGCCATATTTTATACTACTTACAGGGACTACTCTTGTGTCAGCCATTATTTAGCCTCCTTCTTTGTTTTTGTTTTTGCTTGTTCTACGAATCCCATTTTAAGTAATTCGTTTCCAACTTCTTCAGGGACATCTACAACCCCACCTTCCCTGAGTTTATCAAGTGAAGTAGCATCACAAAGCACTCCGTTGGGATTTACTCTGTGAAATTTATTTAACCTTGCTTTTATTTTCATCATATTACCTCTATATTATTGCAATTAAAAGTTCCTGTTCCCCTTAAAAGAGTCTGATCATCTTCATCTCTTTCATATTCAATACTTGTAATGTTAGCATCAAACCAAGTTGCCCCACCTGAATAGGATGAATTATTATAAATTAATCTTTTCAGTCTTTCCATAATATTAGAAACTTGTTTCATGTTGTTTTTGGTGTATTGACCTCCAAATTTTAATTCATAATTAATTAAAACATTATATTCCCTCTGTGTACCTGTAGACAAGTTTGTTACCAATTCATCAGACTCTGGAGTTAATAAAAAAGACTGTGGCGGTTTATGTTCATCGTAATAAACAGCAATATTAAATTCATCATTTATTAATGTTGCTAGTGTTTCCATTATATCATCATAAATTGTATTTGAAAATGTTATTGCCATTAATATCTGCTAGTTGAAATTGTTTTAATCGGTGTAAAAGATTGATCTAAAACCCCACTCACTTCTAATTGCCATTCATCGTTTGTTGTATATAATCCTGAAGAAAAACGTATCCACATATCATGTCCCGCTGGTTGCCATCCGCAATCAATCACCTCTTCATTGACATCTTGATTCATTTTTAAACCTTTCTCATTTCTAGTGTATGTAGAATATTTGATAGTTGTATTTGCAGAACCTGCTGTAATTGTACCACCGTTTGAAATGATAATTTTTATAGCATCCCATTCTGTACTTGCTCTTCCTTTTACATCTAAAATTCCACCAGTCGTATTTGCATTTATGGAAACTGGTGATATTATTCCCTTGTGCTTTTGCTGTGATTCACTACTGTAGACACTTATTTCACCTTTTCTAAGCATATCCAACCACCCAGAACCATCTTCATTTATAGCTTGAGATTTTATTTGATCAGCTTTTTCTACATCGTAAGGTCTTATTAAAGATTCCACTGCCATAATCGCTGTGCTTCTTACAATTATCTCAGGGTAATCCCTATTAGTAGCATCCCCAGAGCCAACTCCTTTGTTTGGGTATATTGGGAAAGGGAGGAAACTGCGAACAAAGTCGGAGGCTCTTTTTGTGGCAGTTGTCTTTAGATCACTCCAATCTTGGGATGCTTCAAAAACTGCACTATTTAATGCAGACACAGAAGACGATGCTAAGTAGAACTGAAAAGAATCTGTGCTGGATGAATAATTATATTCATTATCGGCATTCGGACTATCTCCAACAGAAGTCATTTCAACACCGTCTTTAAACAATAATCCAACATATCCTGTGTTGTTCAGTTGATACAGATTAGATGTATCTGTAGTGGTAAAATTTCCTGCTAAAACTCGTTTTTGATCGTATTCACTTAAATAAGGCTCAATAAATAGCAAATCTGTTGTTGTATTGCAGTATGATTCATAGTATGTACTCATGCTTGTGCCTTTGGTATTAAATAAGGCTCTTCAATTATTTCAAATTCAAGAGTCCTTATGGATTCTATAATTGTAATTAACATTTCTTTCTCATCAATGCTTGTATTGTCAAGAATAATATTTGATAAATCTATTTGCTGGGATAATTCTTTACATCTCAACATTAAATCAAAAGCATTATAGTCAATGTTGTCAGTTTTTATTTCTTTGATCTTTTCCATGTCAAATATTCTGCCGCCTCATACGGATTAAAAATTGTAGTGACAAGCCTATTGTCATGATCTTCATACTGCGGATCAATAATTGTAACTGGAGCATTAAATATGTTCTTATCATCTAGTCCCATTTTGTCTGCATAACTGTCCATGATTTTAAAACTTGCCACTTGTATTGCATGAGAAATTAAGCCCGATGCTGTGTCTTTTAAAACTTGATAACCAGAGACATGAGTATGTCCGCAGGTTAAAATATGGTCTTTCCATCCCATTTGAGCCGCTTTTGCAACACCATGAGCTGTATTCCACATTGAAAAGCCTTTAAAATAATGTCTAGCATTTACTCTAATATTTTTTTTATTAGGAAACCTAAGATTTAACCTTGCACCCCATTTTTCATAAACTCCACTATGCCCCCTCATTATAAAATCTAAGGGATCTCCATCACCTGACCAGACATCGTGATTTCCTGCTACTAAATACAGCCATTCTACACTATTTACAAAATGTTCTGTAAGTCTCCATGATTCCTTTGCACTTGTAGACTGCTGACCATATAAAAAAGACAACCTTCCAACCCAGTTATTTTGAACATCCCCTAAATTTCCAGCAAACATTCCATCTGTTTTATTAATTAGATTACACAAAGAATATATTTCTGCAATATTTGTACCATCATCGTCTATATGAGGATCACCAAAATGGCAAATTCCTATTGGTCCGTCTGTTGTTATATCAATATTAATTAATTTTTTTGATTCCTTAGCTTTAATTTGAATTGCATATTTCTTTTTTCTATGCTCTATCAACTGGTCAATAGGCATAAATTCAGGCTCCATTTCTTCAGTAATAAAATGAGCTTTTTCTATTATTGTTGGGGACACAGTTCTTTTTCCACAGTTATTACACATCCATTGCTGTTTTTTGCTTTTTGCTCTATATAGAAATCCAAATTTTCTAATATCTCTACTTCCACAATATTTACAGGCAATAATATTTCCATCTACATCCTTTACTATTTCTTCAGCCATACTTAACAACAATCTCTTTAAAATGCTCTACCGTTCCAGCACCTTTTGACGTATTATAAAAAGATTTCCAATAAACTGCTTGGTCGTCTAATGATTCTGGAAGTTTTTTAGGGACTCTCCAATAGTGCAGTCTACATACAACTATTTGAGCAATTAAATTTGTTGTTAATATGTTTTTCCATTCACGTTCTTCTGGGCTGGTAAAATATTTCCAATCTAGGTAACAAACATCAGCCACTCTTTTCATTAGAGATTCCCTGTATTTCAAGTAATCATTACAAAGACTAACAGCTACCCACGGTTCGCACTGAAAGAAACCTCTCGCTATATTATCACCACCTTTCTGCATAATATATTGATATTTTGATTCAACTAAACCAGTTCTGTAAACTAACATCATTGCATCATGGCTGTAATATTTAGAACCCATTTTTTCAAGAGTTGTTTTTATTACAGTTAATATTTGCATAGTGTCAATCATTATTTACCTTTAAAAAACCCAGCTAATACATCTGTTAATAAATCCATTGCTTTTTCAAAAAACTCCTGTTCTTTTTCTTCACTCACAAATGGAATGTCAATTTTTTCATTTAGTTTTGTTGCTAACATATCTGCAAAATCATCAGAGCTAATTTGCTTCATAGCCTCATCCCTCATTTTATCTGCTTGGGCTTCAGCCATCTCCATTAACATTGATTTAAAATCCATTATTTCTCCTTTCTTATGGTTAAGATTAAAGCCACTATTGATAAAACACTCACTAATATCTGTAAGTATTCACTAATTTGGCTTATATTAATAAAATAATTTGCTGTACTTATTGTAAAAACTTTTAATGTATCCATTAATGCCTACCGTTTATCCTACTTAAAGAGCCTTTAACTTCTGATATTTGATTATCCAGATCATTTATTTCTTTTGTGATAGCATCAAATTTCCTATCCAGTTTATCATCTGATTGATTCCAG
>TARA_R100000808_G_scaffold14797_2_pt1 | contig 26033 bp, 28 predicted proteins | sample TARA_R100000808 | Tara Oceans TARA_R100000808 (sample SAMEA2622852) | marine metagenome | biome: marine biome (ENVO:00000447); feature: marine epipelagic mixed layer (ENVO:xxxxxxxxx); material: "saline water (ENVO:00002010), including plankton (ENVO:xxxxxxxx)" | depth 140 m | reverse complement strand
CCGTGTGCGTTATGTCTTACACAAAGATGATTTGCAAAAGTTAAACCCAGATCAACCTTGTGATCCTGTTGAATGGGCAAGGGACACTGTTATCTGTGAACAATGTGATGCATTTTCTCAAGATTATATTGACGAATATATTGTAAATACTGCTACAATTAATGAAGAAGAAATGATAGATTTATTTGACAAGAAACATGAATCTTGTAAGGATTACCCGCGAGATAAGAAGGTTGATATGGTCAGAAAAATATATGCACCATTAGAGTTACCTTAAACTAAGAAGGATAGAGTATATAATGATAACAAAGACTGAAACCATAGTGTGTCTTATAGGTATTGTTATGATTGTTTCTTTCTTATTGACACAGTAAAAAGGTAAGTAAATAATGAAAGCAGAATTAATAAGTTATTCTGGTGATGATTTAACTGTAGTTAATTCAGCCAGAGTATCCTTCGATAAAGAATCTATCTGGGAAAAAGATATACCTGCTACAGGTCTGAAAGAACTAAAGGAATCAGATATAAAACTAATTAACTATCTATCAAAACATAATCACTTTACACCATTCACTCATTGTAGTATAACTCTACGAGAAGAGGTTCCTATTTTTGTGGCTAGACAAAGGTTCAAACATATGGTAGGGTTCTCTTACAATGAGGTATCGCGAAGATACATTGATAGTCCACCAGAATTTTATGAGCCAACGGAATGGCGTCGAAGAGCATCGAATGCAAAGCAAGGTAGTAGTAATGAGACTGTCGATATCGATACAGGTTCTTACATGAATGAATACCAGAAGGCATTGAAGACTTGTGAGTGGACATATAATCACCTATTAAGATTAGGTGTATGTCCAGAGCAAGCAAGAATGGTGTTGCCACAATCTATGTACACCAGCTATTATGTTACTGGTTCTCTCTACGCTTTTGCTAGAGCCTACAATTTGAGGAGTGATCCTCACGCACAGAAGGAGATACAATACTTAGCTTCCCTTTGGGATAAAATAATTAAGGTATTGTATCCTGCTTCTTGGAATGCTTTAACCAACAAGGAAAAGGAACAATGATTTATAATGAGATATCTTTAAATGGTTTATACTTAGCCATCTATACAAACGAGCATGGAATACACAGTTTTGAAATTAAAAAATCAGATTCAATAGATGATTCTTTGTCTCTGTCTCTACATAATATCCACCGGGAGAAAGTGGAAGAGTAATGAAAAATCTATGGGAGAAAGACAGGAAAATTATTTTCAGAGAACTGTTGACAACCTATATGCAAGAGGGTTATAACAGGAAGGAAGCCAAGAAATTGGCAGCGGAAGAGACAGATGAAATCATGTCTGGTGACATGGCATTTGTCAATGAGATATTGGATAACCAAGATGAGCAAAGTAATTAAGAACCGTGATCCTAACTGGAGATGGCGACGCGCTCTGGGTCACAAGGTGGTTGTGTCCAAGAAAAAGTATAACAGAAAGAAGGATAAGCCTATAAAGAAAACTATCTATGGAGAATCAAAAGATGTACAAGATAATTATAGGTTCAAATAGAACAGCTAAGAGTTGGTCTGTTGGTTTTATTTTTGACGAAGGCACTAGACAGGAGATGCGAGATGAGCTATGTTCATTAGGAAATCTAATGAGTCACCTCAAATACGATAACAAGTTTAAGAGTAAAGATAGATTGATTGTTAAAATATCCCCTCGTAAAACCCTTGAATATAAAATCGTAAAGGATTAATATTATGATTAGCACTAACATCCATCAAGTAACTAACGTCAAAATCGAAGATAGCTACCTGCCTACATCTGAAACTCATTACACTACCGTAACTGTCACTACTGAAAACGGAGAACGAGCGACCTTCACTTTGTTTTCTAATGGCACAGACAAGGCCGAGTTCACATATGTAAATGAAGGAGATGAATAATATGATTACGCTTTCTAAATACAGATGGAAGGACAAAGAACGTACCTTAGAAGACATCGTAGAAGATTATGTTTCTTCTGTGTCTTGTGCTTACCAACAAATGGATGAACACAATGGAGATATTTTTATATCTGATTTACAAAATCTATTAAGAGAGTTCTATAGTTTACAAAGTGTTTCTGATCAAATCAAAACAAAAGATAAAGGTAAACCTATACCGTCGAGGTACTAAATGTACAAGCAGCATCAAGAACACCATGATGTAACAAAGGTAATCAAGCAAGGACCATGCCCAGACTGCTCATCAAGTGACGCATACACCATCTACTCTGATGGGCATTCTTGGTGCTTCTCTTGCTCCACCTATCATCGTAACACAAGCAGTCTGACCGAAGGAGACTTTAGATCAATGCAGCTTCAACAACCAAGGACTACGGTGAAGCCCATGACGAACACTAACAACTCTGTATCTTCAGCTATTGCTGACAGAAAGATCACTCACAATACCTGTAAGAAGTATAATGTTACAGTAGAATTAGACAACTCTAATAAAATTATCAAACATCATTACCCTTACTACGATAAGAATAACAATCATATATCTACTAAGGTAAGGATATGTGATACCAAGGTTATGTTCTCTCAACCAGAGGGAACCCTTAACAAAGCTGTTCTCTTTGGGCAGACCCTGTTCTCTGGTGGTGGTAAGTACATCACTGTCTGCGAAGGAGAGCTAGATGCTATGTCTGCCTACGAAATGTTAGGTTCTAAATGGCCTGTTGTTTCTGTTAACTCTGGCGCACAATCTGCATACAAAAACTGCAAGGCAAACCTAGAGTATTTGAATACGTTTGATAACGTAGTACTCTGCTTTGATTCTGACGACGCAGGTAAGTCAGCAGCACAGAAGGTTGCTTCTCTGTTTGAACCTAACAAGTGCAAGATCGTCAACATGTCTACCTTCAAGGATGCTAACGAGTATCTGATGAAGGGTAAGCGTGAAGACTTTTCTATTGCTTGGTGGAATGCGAAGCAGTATACACCAGCAGGTATCCTTAATCTTGCTGACATGGGCGAAGCTCTTTATGAAGAAGGACACTACAAGACCTGTCTCTATCCCTTCGCTGGTCTTAACGACAAGCTCTATGGTATGCGTACTGGTGAGCTAGTGACGTTCACTGCGGGTACAGGCACGGGCAAGTCCAGTGTCATGCGAGAGATGATGCACTTTGTATTGAAGAATACTACAGAGAATATCGGTGTCATTTCTTTGGAAGAGAATGTACGCAGCACTATCTTCCATCTCATGTCAGTCGAAGCTAATGCCAGACTGTACATCAGGGAGGTCAGGGATGAGTTCTCTCGCGACGATCTTGTGGCGTGGCAGGATGCTACTGTAGGTACGCGAAGGTTCTATGCCTTCGATCACTTTGGTTCTATGCGTACAGATGAAATCCTTAGTCGCATCAGGTACATGATCAAGGCACTGGATTGTAAGTGGATATTCCTTGATCATCTATCTATTCTAGTGTCTGGGTTAGAAGGGGAGGATGAGCGAAGGAACATCGACAACCTAATGACTAAGCTGCGTAGCATCACAGAAGAATGTAACGTAGCCCTGCTGCTGGTATCTCACCTACGACGCACTGGTGCAGACAAGGGGCATGAGGATGGCAAGGAGGTAAGCTTGGCTCATCTCAGAGGTAGTCAGAGCATAGCGCAACTGTCTGATGCAGTGGTAGCTATGGAAAGGGATCAACAATCTGATGACGAGAACATCTCTAACACTACTACGATCCGCGTCTTGAAGAACCGTTACAGCGGAGAGACAGGCGTGGCTTGTCACCTGTTCTTTAACAAGGATACTGGACGGTTAAGCGAAGTCCAGAGTCTAGGTGACAATCCTGATGGTGATGACGGTGAAGGAGATATTGTTCTATGACTTTTGATAAAAAAGAATATAGGAAAGAATACTGGCAACGTCCAGAAGTTAAGGAACGTAGGAAAGAATATTTGAAACGTCCAGAAGTTAAGGAACGTACACTAGAACGTCATCGTAAATACATGAAAGAATATAGGCAACGTCCAGAAGTTAAGAAAAGAAAGCGTAAAAGAAAGGATAATTTTGAAAACCCTTATTTTTCTCGCGCTTTTTATGGGGCAAAAATAAGAGCCAGAAAGAAATTTCCTGATAAACTTTTTAACATAACTACAGATTACATAAAAGAAATTTTTCCTCACGAAGATCGAAGATGTCCTGTTTTAAATCTTCAATTTAAAAGAAATCCTACAGGTAGAGGTGCAATACCCAATTCACCTTCACTTGATAGAATTGATAACGATAAAGGATATGAAATAGGAAATGTGATATGGGTTTGTAACAAAGTTAACATGATTAAAAACTACTCCACACCAGATGAAATAATAAAGGTAGGTAAATTTTATAAGGAGCTTGAAAAGAATGTCGAAGTATAGTATACATCCTTCATGGTTAAACCCTGACTACGAGTACCAACATGACGATGGCTTTGACGATAAGGAGTATCAACAATGCACAAACTGTGACGCTGTACTATACTTAGAAGATATTGAAATAGGTTTCTGTCCTGTATGTGACTTTGAATTAGTATCTTTATTGGAAGGTAAATGATAGTTGTATTAGATATTGAGACAGATAGTTTAGATGCTACCGTTGTACATTGTATCGTAGCTAAAGACAGACAGACAGGTAAGGTATACTCTTGGAAAGAACAGGAGTGCTACACTGACTTCCCTCTATTCTGTAGTAAAGTAGACAAGTTTATAATGCACAACGGTATATCTTTTGACGCACCAGTTCTTAATAAACTACTAGGCACAAGGATAACTCTATCTCAATTAGAAGATACTTTAATATTATCCCAGTTAACAAACCCATCAAGAGATAAGGGACATTCCTTGAACGCTTGGGGTGAGCGGCTGAACTTCTCTAAGATAGAGTTCAATGACTTTTCTTCTGGTGTATCAGACGAGATGATAGAGTATTGCAAGCGTGACGTTGACTTGACTGAACGAGTATGGATTACTCTTCAACCAGATATTAAAAACATAAGCAGAGATTCTATTGAATTAGAATATAAAATCAGAGCTTTAATTGATCAACAAGAAAGGAACGGATTTGCCCTCGACATACAAAAAGCTACAAGCCTTATTGCTAAGTTACAAGATAAATCGGATCATCTTGAACAGGCTGTACAGAATACGTTTATACCGATACCTGTTGCAGTCAAAGAAATTACGCCACGTTATAAGAAAGATGGGAGCCTATCTACCGTTGGGCTTCGTCACATACAAGATTACACCACAGTCGCAGGAGTCCATACATCCATTGAGTACCAAACCTTCAACCTTGCCTCGCGTCAGCAGATTGTTGAAAGGCTGAAGAGGTGTGGATGGGAACCAGATAAGTTTACAGAGAAGGGACACGCTATTGTAGATGAGAGTGTCCTGAAGAATGTAGATATACCTGAAGCACAGATGATTGCAGAGTATCTTACGCTAAAGAAACGTATAGCACAAGTGAAGTCTTGGTTAGAAGCAACGAAAGAAGATGGGAAAGTTCATGGACAAGTACTCACCTTACGAGCTATATCTGGAAGGATGGCGCATCATTCACCAAACATGGCTCAAGTTCCTGCAGTCTACTCACCTTATGGTAAAGAGTGTAGGGATTGCTGGACAGTTTCCAACAGCAGTAATGTTCTTGTTGGTTGTGATGCTAGTTCTCTTGAGTTAAGGGCATTAGCACACTATCTCAGTGACAAGAAGTTTACTGATGAGGTAGTAGATGGTGACATACATACAGCAAATCAAAAGGCTGCTGGATTAGATACACGCGATCAAGCAAAGACATTCATCTATGCATTCATCTACGGTGCTGGCGCAGCTAAGATAGGTCAGGTAGTAGGTGGTGATGCAAAGAAAGGACAGGAGTTGATTGATTCCTTTCTGTCTAATACACCTTCTCTAAAAATATTCAGAGAGAGGGTTGACAGGGCTAGTCAAAGAGGCTACCTTGTCGGCTTAGATGGCAGGCACCTGATGATAAGGAATAGACACGCTGCTGTTAACTTACTTATTCAAGGTGCTGGTGCAGTTATATGTAAGCAGTGGTTAATTAATATTAATAAACTCTATAAAGAAAGGAAGGTTAAAGCATCTCTTGTAGCATCTATACATGACGAATACCAACATGAGGTATACAATCCACATGCTGAATTGTTTGGAGAACTAACAAAGAAAGCAATGAAACAAACAGAAAAGGATTTAAAAGTACTATGCCCACTAGGAAGCGAGTACAAGATAGGAAAGACTTGGGCGCAGACGCACTGATAAAGGAACTGGAAATCACTGAAGACATAGCTGCTGAAGCTACAAGAATGTCTAAAGGTATGGGAGTACTCAAAGGTTCTTTTACGAAAGGTGCAGGAAATATCTATGGTGCTATGGGTGAACTGATAGTATCTAAATATCTCAATCGTCCTATTGAATCTACCTACGACTATGACATAGTTCTTTCTGATGGTAAGACTGTTGATGTTAAAACAAAAAGGACATCAGTCAAACCAAAGCTAGACTATGATTGTTCTATATCCAACTGGAATACTAAGCAGCAGTGCGATTACTATATTTTCTGTAGAGTTAAAAATGATTTTTCTGTTGGTTGGATACTAGGTTATTATGATAAGGATCAGTACCTTAAAGATAGTATCTTTATGGAGAAGGGAACCAGAGATAAATCCAACGGTTATATAGTAAAGAGTGACTGTTACAACCTGAAGATTTCCTCCTTGAAAAATATAAATGATCTTATGTTCCAAGATGTTATCAACCAATCAAAAGAAAAATAAAAAATATTCTAAAGAGTGCTTGACTTAGCATTCGTAATAGTGCATAATTCGGAAACTAGAGAAAGGTTGCATGGTGCGGCCTACACAAAGAAAGGTTTTACACATGGCTAATAACGTCCACATTATTTCTGGTAAGGCACATTGGGCAAGCGTCCTCGCTCCTAACACTACCTACGAACCAGTATACTCAATTGATCTTGAGTTGGACGACGACACTAAGAGTACAGTAGAAGGTCTTGGTTTAACTATCAAGAACAAGGGTGATGGTCGCAATGATTTTGTCACCATCAAGCGTAAGCTTTATAAGAAGAACGGTGATGAGCGTCCTGCTCCTACCGTCAAAGACTCTGCCAATAATAACTGGAATGACCAGCTTATTGGTAACGGCAGTCAGGTCAATGTTAAGTTCTCTACATACGATTGGACTTATGCAGGTAAGTCTGGTGTAGGTGCAGACCTGATGGCTGTACAGGTTGTTGATCTTGTTCCTTATGGAAACAGTAATGACTTTGAATCCATTGATGATGGTTATGTAGTCAAGCCATCATCGTCCTCCAATCAACAGCAAGAAGAAGCAGTACCCTTTTAGTTAATAAGGTGTACACGGGGTTGCTATTAAGATATGGGGCAACAAAACTGTCTGACAGGAGTGGAGAGGGACTGTCGGATATAGGATACTGCACACTATAGAAAGGATAAATTAATGCGAAGTGGACAGAACAAACTTCTTACTGCACTGCGTAAGCGTATGCGAGTTACAAGAAAGACTGCAATTGAAAATGGTTGGGCAGAGAATGTAACTGCTGCGATCTCTAAGTTGCGTAAGAAGGGTTACGTTATCGAAGCTATCTCTGCTAAGACGCCAGAGGGTAAGAGCTATACTCGTTATCGTCTTGTCAGTGAGCCGCTACCTACAAAACAGGCTGCGTAGGTACAGCTATGGCAGGGACAGCGCAAAAGAAAACAATAGATACTTTAGTAGAGGATATTTATAGTCTCTTTACTAATAAGAAAGCTACGATATCTGCTGAAGATTTAAAGGAACTAGCAGCAGATGTTACTGAATGTGTTGTCTCTGCTATCAGTGAGGAAAGGAAGCCAAGCAGAAATCTAAGACTGTCTATGATAGGACAACCAGACAGGAAGATATGGTATTCTCTTAATGCTAAATATAACAACCCGTCCAATAAAGAAGAAGACAAAGAGAATGGCCTATCTGGTTCAGACTATATCAAGTTTCTTTATGGAGATATCTTAGAATGTTTGCTTGTCTTTCTTTCCAAAACTGCAGGGCATAGCGTAACAGAAAGACAAAAAGAATTAGTGGTTAACAATGTAGTTGGTCATCAAGATGGTAAGGTTGATGATGTACTGGTAGACTTTAAGAGTGCATCTAGTTTTTCTTTTAAGAAATTTCAAAGCGGAAAGATATTCCAAGATGATCCTTTCGGTTACATCTCCCAGCTATCTGCTTATGCTCAAGCTAATGACGCAAAGGAAGCTGGCTTTGTAGTCATAGATAAAACGACAGGAGAGATTACATATTGCCCAGTACATCACATGGAAATGATCAATGCAGAATCTCGTATCGACAATATTAGACAAGCTATCAACGATAGGAATCCACCTGATCGTTGTTATGATGATGTTCCTGATGGTGCTTCTGGCAATCGTAAGCTTGATACCGGGTGTGTGTATTGTTCTTATAAGTTTGATTGTTGGAATGATGCCAACAACGGACAAGGACTACGAGCGTTCCAGTACTCAACCAATGTAAAGTATCTTACTGAAGTAGGTAAGACGCCCAATGTCCCAGAACTATAGATTCAGATCAGGAGCAGAGAGAACCGCTGCTGAATATCTAACCAGTAAAGATGTTGGGTTTGACTTTGAGCCACACTATATTCCTTACATGTGGATCGAACATAAAAAGTACTTGCCTGATTTTGTTCTTGATGATACAGGTATTATTCTGGAAGTTAAGGGAAGGTTTACCAGAGAAGACAGGAAGAAGCATCTCTTTCTAAGAGAGAGCAATCCTGAAGCAGATGTTAGGTTTGTCTTTACTAACTCTAAGAACAAGATATATAAAGGGTCAAAGACTTCTTACGCTGACTGGTGTACCAAGAATGATTTTTTATTTTGTGATTTAAAGGATGGTATTCCAGAAGAATGGTTGTATGGTGAATAGCATAGAGATTGGTAATGACTTTATAGTTGAGGTGGAACAGTTAATAGAAACAAGGAAGACAGCCCCAGAACAAGTTCTTTTTCTAACTGTAATTCTCCAAGCAATTTTAGATGCTACCAAGCCAGAGGAACAACGAGAGTCCAACGAAGCTAGGTTAGCAAGAGACAGTGCTAAAGCATGGTTCACTGCATCTGTTGGCGTTACAGCAGAAGACTTTGGAACTGTATGTGACTTAGCTGGAATAGATATTGACTATGCTAGGTCATTCGCCTATAAGGTTATTGAGTCTAAAGAAATAGATTATGTAAGGAAGAGAATCAATACTGTCATATCTTTTAAATAAGGAAGTTAGAATGTCGTTACCTACTTTTAAGTTTGATGAAGATACTTATCTAGATGAGCTTCATCAGTACATCCAAGAAACATATACACAACACTACGCTAAAGGAAAACACCAAGCCTCTGAAGTTATTTTTGATAGCGGTTATGCTGAAGGATTTCTTATGGGTAATATTTTAAAATACTGGAAGAGGTACGGAAAGAAAGGAGGAAGGAATAGACAGGACATAACAAAGATGATACACTACGCTTTACTCATGCTGTACGCTCACGATCATATTATAAAGGGAGACTAAACTAAATGCCTACGTTCCGATCTAACGAAAACCCTATGTTTCGCTCTAAATTTTCTGAAGATATTTTCAAACACAAGTATGCCCATCAAGGTTGCGAAACATGGGCAAGCCTAGCATCCACTCTAGTAGAGGATGTATGTGGTGTTCAACTAACCAATGACGAACAAGACCAGCTAAAAGAATATATTACTGATCTTAAATTTATTCCCGGTGGTCGCTATCTGTATTATGCAGGTAGACCCAACAAGTTCTTTAACAATTGTTACTTGCTCAAAGCTGAAGAAGATACTCGCGAAGATTGGGCCAACCTTTCTTGGAAAGCAGAGTCATGCCTGATGACAGGTGGTGGTATTGGTGCAGACTATTCTGTGTACAGAGAAGAAGGAAGAGTTCTTTCTGGTACTGGTGGTCTGGCTTCTGGTCCTATCCCTAAGATGCAGATGATCAATGAGATTGGTCGAAGGGTTATGCAGGGTGGAAGCAGAAGGTCAGCTATATATGCCAGCCTGAACTGGAAACATTCAGACATTCCCAAGTTCTTGATCAGTAAGAACTGGTATGACATGAAGGTAGGGAATACAGAGTACAGTCTAGGTCAGATTAAAGAACAGGACTTTAATTTTGTAGCGCCTCTTGACATGACAAACATTAGTGTTAATTATGATACTGAATGGTTACTTAACTATTGGGATACAGGAGATGTAGGAGATGTCTTTCGGGATAATGTACGGCAAGCTCTATCAACAGCAGAACCGGGCTTTAGTTTTAACTTCTTTGACAAGGAAAGCGAAACTCTACGCAACGCTTGTACCGAAGTCTGCAGCGATACAGACTCGGATGTGTGCAATCTTGGCAGCATTAACTTGGGTAGGATTGACACTCTTAGTGAGTTTAGAGATATTGTACGATTGGCTACAAAGTTTCTTATCTGTGGTACTTTAAAAGCAAAGCTGCCCTATAATAAAGTATACTCTGTCAGGGAAAAGAACAGGCGTCTTGGTCTTGGCTTGATGGGTATGCATGAATGGCTCATCAAGAAGGGTTCTAAGTACGAAGTGACAGAAGAACTTCATAGATGGTTAGGAGTTTACAAAGGAGAAAGCGACAAGGTATCGAGAGAGACTGCCGATAAGATGAGTATCAGTAGACCAGTAGCTAACAGGGCTATCGCACCAACAGGAAGTATTGGTATTCTTGCTGGTACATCTACTGGTGTTGAGCCTATCTTCGCTGTTGCTTACAAGCGTAGGTATCTTAAAGGTGGTACACGTTGGCATTATCAGTACGTTGTAGATAGTGCAGCACAAGAGTTGATTGATCTGTATGGTGCTGCTCCAGATAAGATTGAGTCTGCTCTTGATCTTGCTGAAGATTACGAACGTCGAATGAAGTTTCAAGCAGACGTTCAAGACTATGTAGATATGTCCATATCTTCTACTATTAACCTACCATCATGGGGTAGCAAGCTTAACAATCCTGATACAGTAGATGACTTTGCTAACACTCTTGCTTCTTATGCTCACAGATTGCGAGGCTTTACTGTCTATCCCGATTCTTGCAGAGGCGGACAACCCTTAACTAGTGTACCTTACGAAGAAGCAGTGACCAAGTTAGGCGAAGAGTTTGAAGAGAGCCTAGAGACACACGATATCTGTGATATCACTGGTCATGGTGGTAGTTGCGGCGTGTAACGCTTTATTATCTTTTTACTTGACAACTATTACATCTTATAGTAGCATATAAATAGTACGACCATAGTGGTGTACTTAATTAACTTGCTTAATGAAGGAGACAGAAATGAACTTTATAGATTATATCAATAAAAATTCCAAAACACTTCCAGATTATATGTTAGGATTTACCTTTGAAGATTTATTTAAACGAGTACCAAGTAATGTTGGCTCATTCCCACCACATGATCTGGAAAAAAATGGTAATATTTATAGGCTGACACTAGCTGTTGCTGGATACTCAAAAGAAAATATTACAATTGAGTTGAAGGATAACATACTTACTATTGTTGGAAATAGATATGGTGATGATACTAAAAATTATATAGTAACAGGAATTGCTGCGCGTAAATTCCGTAAGTCATTCTCTTTATCTGACGCTATGGAAGTGACAGACGCTGCTTTAAAAGACGGTCTTCTCACTGTCACATTAAAAGAAATTATTCCTGAAGAAGAAAAGCCTAAATTAATTACAATAAAATAGATAATGCCATACAAATCAATGCTTGACATTACTTAATTAGTAGTGTATGATTCAGTCGTTAGTCGGAAGTACGTTAGGCTGTAGGATAGGGGGCGGTTGGGGTGCTGCCCTCTATCTTTTTATAGGCACGAAAGGAGATAATAATAATAATGATGGATAGCGATATTAGTCGTATGCCTACTGTCTACATTGGATATGATTCAAGAGAAGAACCTTATTACAATGTACTGAAGTATAGCATTTTAAAACATGCATCCGGTCCTGTTAATATTGTACCTTTGATGCAAGATAGTGTGAGGTTGTCTGGTCTTTATCGTAGAGGTAAAATCCTTGATGAAGGTAAACATGTAGATATCTTTGATAGGAAACCTTTCTCTACTGACTTTAGTTTTTCTAGGTTTCTTGTTCCTTTCTTGAACTTACATCAAGGTCATGCTATCTTCATGGACTGCGATATGTTTGTCAGGTCAGACATCTTAGAAATTTTTAATTCACATAAAGATACTAACAAAGTAGTTAGTTGTGTGAAGCATAAGCACTATCCTAAAGCTAAGACTAAGATGGATGGTAGAGTACAACAGGTATACCCAAGAAAGAACTGGTCTAGCTTTATGTTCTGGAACTGTTCTCACCCTTGGCTGAAGACAGAACTAACTATATCAGATGTTAATATTAAATCAGGTACATGGCTACACGGATTTCATTGGTGTGACAGTGAGGACATAGGAAGCATAAACGAAGAATGGAACTGGCTTGATGATCATTCTTCTCCTGATATTGAACCTAAGTGCGTTCACTTTACTACTGGCGGTCCCTTGTTCAGAACGTGGGAACCTAAAAGAAAAGTAGATGAGCAGTATGCTAGAGAGTGGACAGAATTATATGAGGAGATGGCACAATAAAATGATCAGATTTGTAACTTCGTTTAGTGCGGCTGGCTATGTAAGCTATGCCGAGAACATGCTTAACTCAGTGGCTAAGTATTGGAAAGACGACCTTAAACTTATTGCTTACTACCATGACTGTCCTGATGAATTGGTAGCTGAGTTTCCTTATTCAAAAGTAATTGAGTACAGGAATCTTAATGATGTAGAAGACATGCTATCTTACAGAGAGAGCATGAAGGTACATGACGGTACTGAAGGAGGGGTGGTAGACTACAACTGGCGTATGGATGCTATTAAGTGGTGTCATAAAGTCTATGCTATGACTGACCTATCCCTAGAGATAAGCGAGAAAGAAGTCAAAGGTGGATGGTTGATCTGGCTTGATGCAGATACTCAAACTATCAAACCTCTAAGCGAAGAGAAGGTTCTTTCTTTTCTTCCAGAGAAAGCAGAGCTAGTACATCTCGGACGTAAGGATGTAGACTACAGTGAGACTTCTTTCGTGGGCTTTAACCTTGATTATCAATCACCTCACTATCTTCTTGCAGACTTGAGAGGGTGTTATGATATTGGTGAGGTGGTGTCTTACAGAGAGTGGCATGATGGCTTTATCTTTGAACGTCTTCTAAAGATTTACATTGCTCATGGCATGAAGGTTCACAACCTTACTCCAAACGTCAAGGGCTTGTCTGCCTTTGCTAATTCTCCTGTATCCCAGTATATGAAACACTTCAAAGGTAATCTGAAGAGTGAGCTATCTGATGATACTGTTGCACCAGATGTTAATCTGCCACGCTACAGGCAACTAGCAGACCTTGTTAGAGCGTATGCTACTGATAGTATTGTAGAGGTAGGTACATGGAATGGCGGTCGTGCTATTGAAATGTCACTAGCTGCTTTTGAGAAGAGCGATAAGGTTAGGTATGTAGGCTTCGATCTATTTGAAGAAGCTACGGATGAGTTAGATGTAGTAGAACTAAACTCTAAGGCACACAACAAAGCCAAGGCAGTACGAAAGAGACTGTCTGACTTCAAGAAGAAGATGAAGGAGCAAGGTAAGACGTTCACCTTTAATCTATTCAGAGGTGATTCAAAAGTTACACTGAAGAAAGCCCAGAAGAAACTAAAGAAAGCTTCCTTTGCATTCATTGATGGTGGTCACAGTGAGGAAACTGTAAGGTCAGACTACGAAAATCTAAAGCATATTCCTTGTATTGTCTTTGATGATTTCTTTTCTAAGGATGAGAATGGAAACATCTTGGACGACGAGTACTTAGGAACTAACCGTCTTGTAGAATCTCTGAAGAATAAGAGAGTAACTGTTCTGCCCTCTCAAGATAGAGTGAAGGGTGGAGGAAGAACCCATCTAGCTGTTCTTCTTAATGATGATAGTCTTCCTGATATTCCTACAGATTTAACTAAGATGCCTATCATTGTTCAACCTAAAGATTCTGTACCAAAAGAATATATCTGGGATAACATTAATAAGAATGCAAAACTAATCTCTAAGTGGGATACCATTAAGACATGTAACATTCACGAAGAACATGCCATCATCGTATCTGCTGGCCCTTCAGTTGACTTTGAAGAAGTGAAGAGGGTACAGAAAGAAACCAATGGTAAGATTATCTGTGTGAAGCACAGTTATCCTAAACTTCTAGAGGCTTGTGTACAGCCGTGGGCATGTGTTATACTTGATCCTCGACCAGTAACAGGCACAAGCACTCATGGTGTAGTACGTTCATCTTTGTTTGATACTGTAGATGATACAACAAAATTCTTTATAGCCTCTATGACTGATCCTAGTGTTACTGAATTACTTAAATCTAAAACAGATAACATCTACGGATGGCACGCCTTTTCACAAGCTGTAGCTAAACAAGTTAAGGGTCAATCAACAGAGAGTATAGAGGTAGATAAGAAACTAGATATCCAAAGTGATGCAGTGTTTGTTAATGGAGGTACTTGCGCTGCCATGCGATCTATTGGTATGATGCACATATATGGTTTCCGTAACTTCCATTTGTTTGGCTTCGATTGTAGTATGCCAAGAGAAATTACAGAGGAAGAGAAAAAGGAAACAGTCAGGGATAACAAACCTAAGTATATGAAAGTAGAAACCAATGGTGTAGAGTTCTGGACTACCGGAGAACTACTAGCTATGGCACAAGATTGCGAAAGACTATTTGATAATACTGAAATAGAAATGAATATTAACATATACGGAGAGAACACATTAATCTCAGAAGTATATAAGGCATCCAAGCAAAACAATAAAGTACATTACTTGGATTTGATTCCAGAAAGAGAAGCAGCATAAAGGAGTATTCTAAATGCTAGAAATGGTTATGTCTAATAGTGATGTTATTCTATCAACTGTAACAGGTATTGTTACTATCGCTAGTCTACTGGTAGCAGGTACGAAAACACCTGCTCCTGATTCTGTTATGGGAAAGATTTACAAAGTGCTTGAGTTCTTGAGCCTTACTATCGGAAAGGCTAAAGAGACAGGCAAGTAGATTACCAACAAGACAGGGGCATTCATATTAGTGTCCCTGTCCTTCCTTCTTAAAGGAGTATAAAATGTTATCTATTATTTCATCTGTGTTTGGTTTCGTTACTAAGTTTCTTCCGTTGATCTTTGCCTATAAAGCTGGTAGTGATGCGGCTCAGAAAGCTGGATTAAAAGATGCAGTAGAAAAAGCTAATGAAAGGAATAAAATTGAAAACGAAATTTGGGTGCTTTCTTCTGATACTGTTACTAAGCGGTTGCGTAAGCGTTGGAGGCGGGAGCCTTAAATGCGGATGGACGAAACCTATATCTATATCAGACAAGGATAAGCTTACTGAAATAACAGCAAAACAAATACTATCACATAATGTAACATGGGAAAAATTTTGCGGGTAGAGTAATGGCAGAATTAAATTTAAAACAAGAGAAGTTTTGTCAGGCATACGTTGTTCTTCGTAATGCCACGGAGTCTGCTAAGTCAGCAGGATATTCTGCCGTGTCTGCTCACACTCAAGGACACAGGCTAGTACAACGAGAAGACATCAAGGAAAGAATAGAAGAACTAGAAAAAGAATTAGAGACAAAGATTGATGTTATCTCTGAAATAGAAAACCAGTATACCTACGCCAAGAATAATGGTCACACCAACAGCGCAATCAAAGCTCTTGAAGTTCTATCCAAAGTAAGATCAGTCAAAGATGAAGAAGTTATTAAATCTATCGCTGAACTAGAGCAAGACATAATAAACAATTTTGAAATCTTAGGAGAGGAAAGATCATCCAAAATATTTTTAGGATGTAAATGGTTTCAAGATGAGGAAGAAGAGGATATTGAGGAGGAAGAGGAGGAAGAACAGGAAATTACTACGGTTCAGTAGAAAATTGTCTCGCTAGGAAAGCCCCTGAGTAGCCTTCTCTTAGTTTTATAGGGCAACCTACCAGAAAGAACATCAATCCTCTGTGTGTCTCTTACAGCTTCACTCAGAGGATTTTGTCTTTTTAGGCTCATTATAATCCACAGGGGGATGCTTTCCGTTGTGCATGTGCTGGAGTACTACAACAGCTTCTTCTAATGATTGTAATCTTCTAGCAGTTTCTCCTTTTCTTCTGTTCTCTGAAGCTAGATTAGCAGGGCTAAGTATATCAGCTAAGATTTTAATCTGACTCTTCATAACAGATACATTATTCTCAGCCTTATCTAACTCTCGATTCAGTTCATCTATGTAGTTCTTCATTTCTTCTTGGGTAGACTTCAAGGTATTGACTTGCGCCCTGACCAGACCCCATGCTCCAGCAAGAGAAGCTACTACTGCTCCTACCTGAAATAAAAATTCAGCGTTCATTTCCATTTTGTTTTGGTACTCTTTACTTTGGTTGACTAAACTCTAACTCAGGTGCATCTTCGAGAAGATCAAGATTATGGTAATAAGATTCTATTTCTTTCATCTTCTTTCTTAAAGGATTGAGTCTTCTACCTTGAAGTAAACCTGTCTGTCCTTCTAAAGATTTATTTATACCTCTCCAAAAAGAATCGTTTCTTCCTTTATCGAAAGCGTAAGCTCTACCTCTCATAACAGAATTAATAACTTTATCTGATAGTCCAGTTCTAGCAGAACTTCCTTGGTACTTCAAAAAATTCTTTATTTCTCTATGGGACATAACCCCTTTTAAATTGTCTATAATTTTAGCCAAAGCTCTCTGTTCCTCATGCTTAACTTGAAGGAGATCGCTATATTTTTTTAGTATAGATAAGTCTGTATCGTATATATCTTGAAGAGAAGAACTTCTGCTTGTATTTAATAATTTAGTTTTAATCTCCTTAGTAAAGTCTCTGTTTTCTTCCGATACATTCCTAGCTATTTTTTTCAGAGCAAAAGCTAAACCTAGTTTAGGATTAAATTTTTTCTCCTTGACAAAAGGAACAGTACCAAATCCAGCTTTATTTAAGTAGTCTCCTACACCTTCAGCCTTCTCAGAGGGAACTCCAAACCTACTAGGATATAGTGTTTCTTCTACTCCTGTAGGCATAACACCTGCATGGTGAGAAAAATCTCTAATAATATTGGCATATCCCGGCTCTATTGTTTTAAGAGCTTCTTTAAAAAAGTAATCTTCACCTGTCTCTACATAACCTAACATGTCACTAGCAAACTGTAAAGCTAAACTAGGTTGTACATAAGGTTTGATTAAACCAAAGAAGGAATCCTTTACAGCTTCACCTAAATTTTCACTTACATCTTCTCCTCTAAATGCTTTCAACATAATTGGAGTTATAGCATCCAGCATATCACTGTCAGGATGGATGTAATTTAAATTATGGTAAGTTATATTACCCTTCTTATCTTTACCCGTAACAAGAAGAGCGCCATTCCTATCATATTCAGGAGCGTTCTTTCTTAAAACATCCTCTTCTGAAGAAAAATTATTATATTCATTTAAAAGATGCGCTCCTACATGAAGACCACCAACCATCGTACCAAATCCTGATAGTCTTTTTACTCCATTTAAAACTAACTTACCGTTACCTTCAGCCGCACCTCTGGATATTTCTTCAGAAGCTTGTTTCATAATGTTGTATCTATTGCGTAGACGCTCTGCAGGATAAGCAGTAAACGAACCGATAACAGGTACACCTCTCATTAACTCTAAGAGTTTAGGAATACGATCATAGACAGGAGTAATATTAGCTGTAATTCTTGCTGCTTCTTCTTTTAGGTAAGCATTCTCTAAAGCTTTTCTTGCTGCCCCATATTTTTCATCCCAAGGTCCATAGTTGTCAGCTACCTTTGGATCGAAGAAGAAATCCTTTTGGAATTTATCTAGTATTTCGTCTTGTCTTTCTTTAGAATAACTGTTAAAAACTTTCTTGGCTTTATCCTTTTCATTGACAAACGTACCATACTTAAATACATCATCACCAGCAGCGTAGAATGCTCTCATTTTTTCTGCTGTTTTAGCACCCCCTTTACCAAATAAAGATAAACCTCCTGATCTAGCAAGGTTAGATAAACTTGTGTCTGTCCAAAAACTCTGGTTATTTTCTCTGTTAGAGATATCGCCTATTCTTTTCATTGCTTGGTTGAGATCAATGTTTGACCCCTTCAAACCAGAATTAATAAACTCTTCTTCTAGAAGACCTCTTTCTTTATTAGTCATCTTACCGTATGCATTCGTAGCAGCATTTATAATACCTTTGACATTACCACCAGCTAACGTATATCCAGCAGCGCCTAAAATATTTCTACCTGCACCTATAGGATTGTAAAGAGTTTTACCTGCCTTCATAAACCCTTGTAAACCAGAAATAGCCCTACCTGCACTAGCAAGTAAACTATCTCCTTGATACATATCTGTCTCATCAAGGAGCATCTTTAATTTTTCACCTTCTTTCTTAGTAACAAAGGTGTACTTCAGACCTTCTTCAATTACATCGTCATCTAGACTTGTTACTGTTTTTTTATCTTTAAGTTTTTTATTTCCAGCGTCTGTAGTTGTACCAACCAAACGCATTATATCTGGTCCTAATTTTGCTACCGCTTCAGCACGCGCCTCTTCAAGATTTCTTGCTTTAGAAATATAACCATAATTATTTCTGACTGAATCATAAGCTATGTTTCTGATAGCATTAGTTCGTGCAGCAGACTCAATCAAACCGTTTATGCTTTCCAAAGCTCTTAAAGCAGGATCATTATTCTGACCCATAATTTTACGAACTAATGGAGATATCTTTTCTTGGTCTAACGCTCTGATTCTTTTCTTTAAGAGAGGTGCAGATTCTTTTCTTAGTCTAGTAGTAGGAGCATAAAGAGTTTTTGCAATCTCCTTCACAACAGCATCTTCATTACCTGCTTCTTCAGGTATTATTTTTTTAGTCTTGAGGTTTATATATTTTTCAGATAAATCATTCCATAAATGTGAGTTAGGATTTTTTCTGATCTGCCATTTAAGTTGTCCTAAAACTTCTGGATTTTCCTTTATAAACTTATCGAATGGAACATTTCTTTTTCTTTGAGTATATACATCATAAATATTTCTTACATAATCTTTCTCTGTATTAAATAACCCCTTTATCTCTCTGGATAAAGCAGATTCATCAGCAAAGTCTTGTGCCTCTTTAATCTTTGCTCTATTTGCTTCTATCAAATCTGCTAGTTCTGCATTTGGATTAGCTACTTTATTACCAGCACTATCATATGTTACTTGCTCTTGCATTTGACGCAAGACATCCATAGCATTCTTATCACCTTCAAGAGCATTGTTTATTAAGTCTCTACCTTCTTTTGAATTAAGATTCTTATCTGCCGAAATAATTTTATTCAGCTTTTTATATAGGATATCCGCATCTTCTTTTAATAGAAGCATCTCACCAGTAGGTTTTTCAATAAGCCTTCTTTGAATTTCTGATACACCTGCAGTAGGCATAAGCCAACGAGATATAAAATCTTTACCTTGGGTAGCTATCTCAGATTTATCAATAAGTTTACCTGCTGCTGTCCCTATTCCCTGACCAATTGCTCCAGCCCCAATGCCTACAACAGGACTAGCTACACCTTCTATTAGTCCTTGAGTTACTGCACCCCACTCATCAATTTCATCAATAAGACCTAAGTCTTTTTGTATCCCTTGTTTTTTTAGATTATGATAAGCACCGCCTGTAGCGGCTATAGACCCATCTGCAACTAAAGAAGCTGCTCCAGCTTTACCTACCAATGCTTTAAGTTTAGCTTTGACACTAGCTTTAGCTGCTTGCTTCGCTGCTTCTTTAGCAGCAAATGTAGCCGCCCCTGCAGTACCAAATGTAAAACCACCTGCAACCAGAGATGCAAGGTTGGTTGGATCAGCAATAGCAGCACCACCATAATCTAGAATAGCGTCCCACATGCTTCCACCACCTTCCGAGAAAGCGCTAGGCAGTTTCTCTATTTCTTGAAGAGTGTAGGCAAACATCTTCCTGTGATCAGTATCCATATCTTCAACTCTATTAGAAGCATTAATAATAGAGCCTAGATTAGTCTCACGCCATCTATAGTTTTCCAAGAAATTATCTAGGATAGCTTTGTTATCACCATAAGCTACCTCATTTCCCAAAGCTTTATCCGTATGCCACATAGCATCAATTAATGCTTGATCCTGTAGCATATCGTCATATGTTCTGGATGCCTTACTTGACATTACAACTACTAACCCTTTGTTGTCGTTGTTACTACAAGATCATTTATTGCCTTCGCAGCGTCTTTTGCTGAAGGAGAACGGGTATTTCCTCCAGTAGTTTTTATAGGATTATTGTTCCTTGCATTCCACAGTTGTTTGTAAACTTTTAGTTTCTCTGGAGAAATTTTAATATTATATTTTTGTAGGTCTTCAGGATCAATACCCAACTCTACTAACTTTTTCATTTGAATAGCTTCAGACATACCTACTTGCCTTGATTCAATAGCTTTCTGTATGGCAGTGCTTAAAGTTATTCGTCCCTTTATGTCCTCTATAGCTGCTTCTTCACCTTCTAAATCTACACCAGCTTCTGTTAGTCGAAGATCGGCTAATCTTTGTTGTGATTTTTTTAGATTTTCAGGAGAATCTTGGAAAGCCTCAAAAAGACCTTGTATTCCCTTGTCAGGATCAGCAGCAGCATACCTTAGAAGACCAGCATACAACTCATCTTTACCCGCACCTTCAGCATCTGCTATTTGTTTTTGTAATAGTTTTCTTTTCGCATCTAACATAGCAGCCCTGCTTTTCTGAAGATCGCCCTGCTTTACTAAAAGTCTTTGGTAATCTTCCATTGTTTGAACAGGAAGGGAAAACTGAGGGAAAGATGGTTCTGATACCTGTGGCGGAACGGGTTTTGGAGCTTCTCCTGCGGATAATTTTTGTTTTCTAGCCGCCTCTGCTTCTTGTTTAATTTTAGCAAGTCTTTCAGCCTCCTTATTTTGGTGTAAAACAGCACGTTCTCTAGGACTCATTTTTAATTTGTCTTCAATCTGTTGCTTAGTTTGTCCTGCTAAAGTATACTCACCAGTACCGTCATTATACCTTGCTACCCTACCACCACTGGCACGACCAATCAAACCACCAGTTGAGCTTATACTAGTACCCTTCCCAAAAAATCCTGCTCTATCTGCAGCACCTATTAAACCTGCTGCACCCGAAACCTTTTGACCAAAGGTCGCTCTAGCTGGAGTAGTCCTAGATGTTGTAAATTGAGAGGCAGGAACAGGTGAACTAAATCCTCTGATAATAGAACTGTAGTCTTGCAAAGTTCTCTCAGGAAATGTTCTGCCAAATTCATATTCTTGCTGGGCAATATCAAGAGCTTGCTGACCTCTGTCTTGATGAACACTACCTACATTTTCAAGAGCGCTAAGTTCTCTCAATCTTTGCTCTGGTATTCTAGTACCTAAACCAGCAAACTGCTGCCCTGATGCACGCTCTCTTTCTCTTTGTTGAGCAAATCTGGTTTGAGCATCTTCAAATGCAGCGGCTAATCCTCTTGATTGAATATCATCAAGATTTCTTTGGGTTTCTCTTTCATGCTCTGCAGCTAAGACAGCATCTCTTGTTCCTCCAAAACCTCCTTGCTGGGCTGCTCTAGCAGCAATCTGTTGACCTACTCTATCAGCATCTCTTCTTGCTTCTCTCCTCTGAATATCTAGTACATTCTGAATGTAAGGATTCATAAGCTCACCTACTGACTCAGATGTAGGTGCAGCACTGCTAGATTCAGTTAGTTGCGAAGCTCTAGTAAAGTAAGGATCGCTTGCTCCTACTGTATCTCTTACACCTTGGAAGGCAACTTGCTGATCTTGAGTAAAGTCAGCTAATCGTGGACCTTGAAAAGGAACGTAGCCTTCCGACGTTCTTTTCTTGTTAAGAGCCTGTGCCTGTTCAAGAATATCCGTAACAAAGGGACGAAGTTCAGGAGGAATAGAAGCTTCCTGTTTAACAGTCTGTGTCGCTGGGGGGCTTTTACTACCACCACCAAACTGAATAAGATTAGTGTGTGGATTAGTAGTACCTGATCCGCCCATAGAACGAAGTACTTCCATTTCCTCCTTATTCACATGAGCAAGTTCAGTATCTCCATCAATACCCTTACCAGACAAATCTTCATAAAGGCAATTATAAAGAGAAATCTTTTCTGGGATAGAAAGACTATTAATATTTTTCATCAGGTCCATAGTTATATATCCTTTGTTAATGCTGTATATGACTTTTTAAAACCAACTTTACTCAAAGCTCTAAGCCAACCACTTCTTCCTAAAATCTCTACCTTCTTAACATTATTTAGTTTTATGTACTTCATTAATTCAGAGTTCTCGTTCCACATATCTTCTATGTGTCTCATAAATTCATTAGTCTCTGATCCTATATGTGATATTAACAATGCATTATATTGTGGGTAGCCAATTAAAGAGGTAACTCCTGCAAAGACTATTCTCTTTCTTTCTTCTGAACAACCTACCCATAAATTTAATCTACCATCCAGTAAACTAGAGTAAATATCGCCTATTAAATATTCTCCGTCACTATGTTCTATAGCCTTCTCTAATAAATGAGACACATAAGGAAAAGTAATTTGAGTACAATTCTGCTCAATCTTAATTAATTTCATACTATACTAATGCTGACAATCCTTTCTGGGGATTTAATCTTTTCTGCTGTTGTTGTGTTCCGAAAGATTGCTGTCTTAAATTTTTTACGAACTGATCAAGCTCTTTTGCACCTGCATTAGAAGAACCATTACCTAGCATAGCTACTGCATCTGCAGGAAGAACGTACTCATCTCTACTTAGCAAAGCCATATCAGGATTCTTTCCTTCTACCTCAAAGAGAATTTGATCAGACTGACCATCTCCTTTACCTATAACTTGTCCTTCAAAATAAGGGTTGACGGAGCCACCTTGATATTTGTTAATAACCTGTCCTTCCCTAATAAGATTAGGGTCTGTAATACTAGGGTTCTTTTGTAGTATCTCTGGCAAAGGTATACCATACTCTTTTGATATATCAAATAAAGTATCTCCTTTACTAATAGTAATAGTATTGTCGTCTTGACTTGTAAATAAGTTTTGCAACATTTCTAATAGACCTGAACTACTATCTGATTCTTCTTCAGGTTTCACATTATAGTTAGGATCATAGTATTTTTTTATGCTTTCTACCCTGATTTCTCCGTCAGGTCCAACCCAATTAGGATTTTGTTTGTATGCTTTGCTTCCCTTCTTGTAAACAATATGATCATCTGGTTTGTTAGCCATACTTGGTGCAGCTTGCATCATACCAAGAGGAATTCCCGGCTTCCATTTATACTTTTTTAAATATTTAGCATAAAGATCAGCTTGTTCTTTTGCTGACATGTTTTTAATTTTAGATGTAGTTGTTCCTAAGTCTTTAGCTGTTTTAGGTATAAATTGAAATAAACCTGTTGCTTTACTTTTAGGGTTAACTCTCCTTAATCTTTGTTCTAATGGAAGGGAAGATTCAGTTTCTCCTGCTAACATACTTTCAAGTTCAGGAAATTTAACACCTAACTTATAAAGACTGTCAAAAGCTTCATCATAATAGTTTAGTTTACCACCTTTAGCTAAACCAATAAGACCACCCTTTGCCCACTCATCTCCGCTAGAAGCTTCATCTACCCCGTCTGCTTCCGCTGCTGCTGCATCTGCCGCATCCGCTGCCGCCGCCGCTGCCGCACCTACATCTGCTTCATCATCTGCCATACCCATTGCCGCTGCCGCTGCTGCATCTACACCTACTCCTGAAGGTGGACCCATACCTTGATCAGGATCACCGTCTGCAAAAGTAGAATCATCAGGCTCCTCAATCAAAGGTTCAGGGGCAGCAACTACAGGTTCTTTTTCTTCAGGAAGTATTGTAGAAATATTCTTCATATCTTTTAGAAGTTTTTCTAGTATCTCCTCATGCCTTTTTTGATAAGCATCAGGAGATTCAAAGCCTTCTACTTCTTCTTTCTCTGCCGCTCTCTTTAATAAATTATCATAACTAAAAACAGAGGGAGAAATCATTCTAGGAAATTCTACAGGTCTTGACATAGGATTTATCATATCAGCAACATTTGATCTTGGTTGTCCACCAGTAGCTAGTTGCATAAGAGTAGAATTATTTTTCTTCCCCATACTTCCTAAACCCTTACCTACTTCAAAGATATTAAATGGAGAAACTGCCCCCTGTTTTTTGTCAAACATATAATTAGTTACATTACTTCTTTGTTTAGTTTGAGGTATTCCAACTAAACCACCTTCATTTTTACTAACGTACCATTGTCCACCTTCACCCCTACCGGGAGTAAAGAGATCATAATCAATACGCTCACCATCTTCATCAAATGTTTCTCCTTTAAGAGCTAAGTCTAGCAGTTGTTGTTCTGTAAATGGACCTTTAGCTTCATGTCCTGTAAATTCAAGAGGTTTTCGCGGGGCTATAGTTGGCTCATTATCTAGTTGTTCTGGTTCTCCTCCAAGAAAAGCAGAACCTAAACCTAAACCTAAAAGACCTGTTTTAACAGGATTATCTTTAATAAAATCTGTCACGTTAGACAAAAAAGAGGGAGATTTAGGAGGAGAAACAGGACTCATTGCTTGACCTACTCCACCTAGTTCACCTCCATGTGTACTAATAGCATCAGCTAAATAAGTATCAGCAGTAACACCCCCAAATCCCGGTGGTAGAATTCCTGCCTCTATCTGAGTAGCTGTCGGAAGAGCTAAAGCACCTTCTGCAAATGTAGGAACAGCATTACTTGCTAAAGCAGCATCTGCACCACCAGCTAAAGAACCAGCAGCAGCAGCATCTGCACCACCACTTGCAGCACCACTAAACAGACCACTACCAAGACCTCTCATTATTCCAGTACTACCCGCACTAAGAGCAGCACCCAGTAAAGCATCTCCAAAGTCTTGTCCTTGAGCCAGACCCATAAATAGATTAGCACCGCCCATTACAGCCATCTGCATAGGAACAGACATTCCTCCCGTCGCAACACCTAATGCTACATTTGCTACAATAGGCATAATACTGCCTAGACTAAAAGCTTCAGGTAATCCCGTATCAGGATTAATAGTAAGTTGACCTAAAGAAGCTAGACCACTTACTTCTCTTGGTGTCATATGAACAAGAGTAGTATCTCCGTATCTACCATAGGAAGCTACTTCATCAGCTTTACTAGCTACACTACCACCAGCAGCGCGATGCCCCATGATACCTGCTAAACCACCACCAATACCAGTAAGACCAGTAAGATTATTAGTGTTATTATTATTAGTTGGTGGACGGTATCCACCTTCGTAACCTGACTGTACATAACCATACTGATCATATACAGGTTTATTCGGTTGCGGTTGTGGTTGATTAGGGAGAGTAGGCATAGGATAACTTGGCATACTAGGAGTATGGAGAGTAGGTATAGGATAACTTGGCATACTAGGAGTAGGCATAGTAGGAGTAGCCGGTTGAGTTGTAACAGGATGTCTACTATCAATTAAATTTTTTAAATCGTTTAGTTCTGTCAGAGCTGTATCAGGTAAAGGAGTAGTAGGCATACTAGGTGTAGTAGGCATACTAGGTGTAGCAGGAGTAGGCATACTAGGTGTAGGTAGTTTCGGTTCAATCTGTGCTGTTACCATATCAGGATGAATAGGATTAGGCATACTAGGAGGAAACCTATCTACGACCAAACCATCAGGTAATCCTGTTATAACTGGTCCTGTACCTGTTTGACCAGCCGGTCCCTTACCTGCTCCACGAC